>Ga0209191_1000429_pt1 | contig 33136 bp, 46 predicted proteins | sample S_130626_EF_Meta_FD_187320 | JGI IMG/M metagenome (GOLD analysis project Ga0209191, IMG submission 187320) | Freshwater microbial communities from Lake Simoncouche, Canada to study carbon cycling - S_130626_EF_MetaG (SPAdes) (version 2) | ecosystem: Environmental > Aquatic > Freshwater > Lake ...
TGGATTAGATGATCAAGGTGCAGAAGTAATTGCTTTTGTTGAACCAGAACAAAAAACAGCTTAACAGTCAGTTTAAACCGTCCACAAAGATTGAGTGGTGCTGGAACTCGTAACCAGCAGTAGGGCGTAAGCCCTATTTTTACGGATAAATATTTCATGGATATAATTATAGCAACGTTAGTGATGACGCACATCACAATAGTGTGCGTTACACTGTATTTGCACCGTGGACAAGCGCACAAGGGCATTGAATTCCACCCAATCTTAAGTCATTTTATGCGGTTCTGGTTGTGGTTAACGACCGGCATGGTTACCAAGCAATGGGTAGCTATACATCGTAAGCATCACGCATTTAGCGATAAAGAAGGTGATCCACATAGTCCGCACGTATACGGAATATGGCATGTATTCTTCAAAGGTGCCCAACTATATCATCAAGCAGGTAAAGACAAAGATATGGTCAACAAGTTTGGAGTAGGTACTCCAGACGATTGGATGGAACGTGTCATTTATACACCCCATAGCCGCCTCGGTATTCTTCTAATGCTAGTCATAGACTTATTGTTCTTTGGACCGTGGGGCCTAGTTATATGGGGTGTACAAATGATATGGATCCCATTATGGGCCGCTGGGTTTATTAACGGAATAGGACATTGGTATGGTTACAAGAACGGAACTACTCGTGATAGCAGTCGCAACATTGTTCCTTGGGGCATTGTGGTAGGCGGCGAAGAACTTCATAACAACCATCATCTTGATCCAGCAAGCCCTAAGCTAAGTCGTCGCTGGTTTGAATTTGATATCGGTTGGATGTGGCTGGGCGTGTTTAGACTAGTAAGATTAGCACGTCTTAGAACTTCTGGGCAATAAATTCTGCTTCAGGAATACGGGTGTGTGTATTCTTGCTTCCTAATACAACTACAATTCTGCGTCCTATTTCTGTATCTATCATCATAACTATACAGCCGCCTGACGCATTAATAAACCCAGTTTTACTAACTACAAAGTCGTGGCGTTTACCTATAATAGGATTAGTGTTATGAAATACAAACCATTTCTTTCTAATCTTAATTTTAACTTCACTAGTACGTGCGGCTACCACTATCTCGTTATATTTGCTAGCTTCTATAACAACAGTAATTAAATCTTCAGCTGTACTAACATTCATAATGCTAAGTCCGCTAGATTCAACAAACTGTGTTTTTGTTAAACCTAGAGATTTTACCTTAGCGTTCATTGCCCAAACACACGGTACTGTTCCGCCAGGATAGTGTTTACATAAATCTAAACTCGCTTGATTATCAGACTTAACTAATGCTAGCTGTATCATTTCCCCACGTGTATAAGGTTTAAGATATTCGTCTAAATCTTGCTTGGCGTCTAATACAACCATAGCAGTGACGAGTTTAGTTATACTGGCAATACTGCGCTGTTGATTAGTATTTTCACCATCTATAATTTTACCTTTTCCATCGGCAACTAACCAGCTCTTAGCAGTAACATTTAAAGCAGTTGCTTGGTTACTTAGAAGTAGCGCGAAAGATACCATCCCAATCTTTAGGAAGTTTAGCATTTTTCATATCCTTGCAACGATCTATCCATAATTCATAACTGTGGTCCATTTGTCTATCAAATGATCCTATTAAGTTTTTGCTCAATTCAATAGCTTGATCAAACTTTTGATCTCTATACGATTGTAACATCTGATTATGGTTTAGTCTAGCCGCTTGGTAAGAGGCCATGTCAACTCCGTCTGTATGTAATGGTGTGTAAATTTGTAAGCCAACCGTTTTGCCTTTAACAGCAATGTTGTCCAGCTCTAGTGTAAAGATTTCATCCTTTACGATTTCGTTAGTATTAGGGCCAATGATCAACAATACACCATATGATTTAGTCTGCCCTTCTAAACGTGCCGCAGTACTTACACTATCGCCTAGTACGTCATAGCCAAATTTACTCTTAGCACCAATATTACCAATTAGTGTTTCGCCTGTGTTAACACCTGCACCCATGCCAACTGGAGGTTTGCCGCTGGCAGTAAGCTCTACGTTAAATTCTTCAATGGCTTTGATCATTTGCTGTGCTGTGCGAACAGCAGTGAACGCATGACGAGCATCATCTAACGGAGCACCGTGTACGTGCAAGCTGGCATCACCGATAAACTTGATCAAGGTACCATCGTTCTTTAATACAGGAATACTCAAAGCTGTCATATAGTCATTCATGATCTGCGTTAATCCTTCTACATCATCACCAAACGATTCGCCTAGTGTTGTAAAGCCACGCAAGTCAGTCATAACAATTGAAAGCTCTTTACGCTCGCCACCTAATTTAATAAGCTCTGGATTCTTTTGTAGTCTTTCTACAATAGTAGGATTAACGTATGAACCAAACTGCTTTTTAATCTGTTGCTTCTGTAAGAATTCACTTACGAACTTAACTCCATAAGCATGTAGAGCAACGAGAACAATACCAACAGTAAAAGCTGTGGTATCAAAAAGATAAAGACTAGAGGAATAAGCATAAGAGCTAGCAACGTAGCCCCCAACACTAATAACGACAGTTGAAGCGAGTCCGACATAAATCCACCTTGTTAAAAATAATAATAATAAACCAGCTAATGCTATGGCCAGTATCTCCACACCATCAGCATAGTCAGGTCGTTGAATCACAACACCGTTGACCATTGTGCCAATTACTGCCGCTTGAACATCTTGCGGAAATACTGCGCCCTTTGCTGTAGGTAACGGATTAGCGATGCCAGCGGCAGTTGGCCCAACAATAACAATAGCGCCATGAAAATCTTTTGGCAAGTCCATTAGACTTATTTGTTTATGTTCTTGACTCCAATCTACCCATACTCGCCCAAGGTTGTCTGTAGTAACAGGACCAAACTTAGGAATACGCATTTTCTCAACCCCGCCTTCGTTAAGTTTAACTTGGAAAGTGGAATCGCCTGCGGCAACACGTAGCGTTTCTAAACTTAGTGCTGGATATAGTTTACCATCTACTGATACAACTAACGGCATGCGACGATTAACACCGTCTATCTCTGGTAGTGTGTTTACAATGCCAACACCTGCCGCGCCATTTTCTAAACTTGGGATATTAGCTATAAGTCCAGGATACTGAACTATTTGATCGAGCCATTCTGGTCCTAGTACAGCTGATCCTGGAACACGAGGAGTATTCTTGGTCTTGTCGCTGGGAACACTGGGTAGTATTACCGGATACTGTTTAAGAGCATTGGAGAGAACAGTATCTCCGCCAGTACGATCAGGCTCAGCCATGAGAACATTGAGCACAACAAGGCCAGCGTTACGAGCATACATATCTTTAATAATTTTCGCATATTCAGCCCTCGGTAACGGCCACTGGCCGTATTTGTCTAAACTTGCTTCGTCAATGTTTACTGTAATAATGTTATTAACAGTTGGTTCTTTACTAGTAATTAGGGTGTCAAAATAGCGTAGTCTTACGCTTTCAACAAAGCTAGGGTCTGCTATACGTACAACTAGTATTAGGACTAATGTTATTAAAGCTGTCCAAGGGCTTGTTAAGATTTTTTTTAGCATCCAATATTTAGCTGGATTTAGTTGGGATTTAATATACCAAAGGTACTTGTTCTAGAAATGGAAATCTTATCAATACAAAATCTCTGTATTGTTCTTCAACTACAAATTCAACATCGTGCCTGCGTACATAAAATTCTCCGCCACACTGTTGAATATAATATCCCACTTCATCACTGTACTTTTTATACTCTGGAGCAAACATTTGTAAGCTAAACATTATTATCATTATCTGCCCTGTGTAACTGTAATAGGAGCACAGCCGCCGGCTGTAGCGCAGTTATTTGTAATGGAGTAATACTGCTGAGTTGTGCCAGCCTGTATTAAATTTAAGCTAGAAGGTTGCGGTCCAGTTAGCGTAACACTGGCCATATGCCCAGCTGATCCTTGTTGTAGAACATCAACAGTTTTATTACCGCCACTGAGATTAACTTCAGCATAGTGACTTCCGCTATCTTGTTGTTTTAATGTAAGACTATTGTTGTTATCTTGTACATTGATAAACGCACCTTTTCCACCGCCGGTACTCGTCTGTTCTATTTTAACTGTGTTAAAATTACCTACTACTCTTAGGTCAACATAATTGACTTCTGTAGAAGCGTTTCCTTGTTGTTTGATATCGATGTTATTACTTAGACCGTCGCCATAATAATTAACGTAATTTTGTTTGGTTCCAGATTGGTCTACTACAACTACGTTTTGTGTTCCAAGCTGTTCGATATTTACTCGACTATCGGCTGTTGTACGATTTACAAATGTTTGAACTTTAGCCACGTTAGTAGAACTGGCGTTAAATGGCGCGGCACTACCACCACAACATAACGGTGGTGGAGGCGGAGGGCCCGCAGGTGCGGCTGTTTGTCCTGCGGCTAGTGGAGTAGTACTACCGTTAGTAGCATAGGCATCCACTTGTGCTTGTGTTGGGTTTAATGTGCCAGTCCATGTTACTCCGCTGGTATTAGCAAAACCACTAGTCATACTAAACAACTGTCCAGTGTCATTATCATTACCTACAAAAAAGAAAAAGTCAGAGCCCATGTTGATAATATGGCCAGTACCCATTACGTCCTTCTGCGTTCCGTTAGCTGAGTATTGAATAGCATTGTATGGATTAGTAGCATCACCAGTTAGTACAAACGCAACATAGTCTCCAGCAGTCCAAGAGAGTTGTCCACTCCACCAAGGAATCTTATATGCGGTGCCTGGATTCTTGCTATAAATTTGACAAGTAGTTGTATACATACAGGCACTAACATTCCACTGACTGTCTGCTATCTGTGCTTGGCCAAATTTCAAATCAGCTAGACCAGAAGCTTGACTATATGCGCTCAAACAAAATGAAATTAAAAAAGAAAATATTAATAAGAAACGTTTCATGGTCTTCTTAGTACACCTGTCTTTTGTACAATGTTTACAACATTCCCGCCCGGATCGCCACTACCGATAACAGTAAACGCATATTGATCGTTATGGCTTATGGCCACAAATGTATTTGAGTCATACCCGGAAGTTTTTACTTCAGCATAATGATCGGTATTGCTTCTATAGGCTGTGCCCTTGCCTCGACTTTGTATATCAGACGCATCATTTTTCTCCCAGGCCACGCACACTGTTGTAGCAGGATTACATCCGCTTTTACCTAAATATGTTTCTAAGGCCAAGACACGGGCGTTTTCAATAGCTTCATCAGCTTGTTTGGCTCGCTGTGCAATTTTTCGTTGGGCGTCTGCTTCTAGCTCAGCATCTAGATCTTCTTTTTTACTTTTAGCCTGCTCTTTAATTGCCTGCAAGACTTCTTGAGGCTTAACAATGATTAGATTGTTGCCAATCTTTCCTTCAACAGTATTAACAATAACCGGAGAAGTTGGCATCATTGAGTTGCTAGTCACATAAGTAGCTTCAAATGCTTTATCTAAAATTACCGATCCTACACCTGTACTTACAATAATGCTACCTACCTTACAACGCTGTTCGTCTAATTCAAATTGTTTAGCATCTTTTTCATCTTTACAACTAGGCACTAGCATAATAAGACTTTGGCCGGTTTCGTCTACAGTCATGGTAAAGTCAGTGCCACGTACTGCTACACTGGCAGTTGGAGTTTTAATGTTTACCTGTTGCGGATTATTTTTAGCAATCTGTCCACTAGCATATCTAACAGTTCCCATGCCAACCTTAAGTGCCAACTTGCCAGCATCTGATTGTTTAGGGTCATAAACAAAGTCGTCGATAAGTAATCGACTATTTTCTGTAACTTTGACTTTGGTATCATCTTTAAATGTTATATTACTTACACACGCACCAGTAGTGTAAGTATCCATGCTTTCAATTTCAGCACCCTTAACACCAGACATCTTTTTCTTGTTACGTTCAACTTCACAAGCTGTACCTTTGTTGTCTGAAACCGTGCCGATACCAGCCCAAGAAGAGCTGGCAAATGTTAGCAGTAGGGCTAACAGTAAGACACGCATAATTACCTCGCAATAGCTGTAGCTGGCGATACAATAGTTGAACTACTTGAACGAACTGTGATAGTGTTGTTGCTACCTTGTGTTTGAATATTTACAGTAGTATCGTTAATACCTTGTTGCTGTGTAGTAATACTGTTATAGTCGCCAGTAGTCATCATGGCAAGAACATGCCCATTTGCGCCGGCGGCATCTGTTTGCTGAATGTTGAATACGTTAGAATTGCCAGTAACTACATTTGATACTGTGCCTCTACTACTAAGCAAACTACTAGTAACTTGATTACCATCGCCGACTAGATGAGTATCTGTAGTAATGTTACTACCAACTAGATCTTGTATGATCATGTTGTTGTTACCAATAATCTGTTCTGTAATAACGTTAAGACTATTAGTAGCATTATTAGGGTTACCAACGGTCAATCTAGTTTGATTATTGTTTCCTAACATATTGGTAGTGTAGCTGTTATTACTGCCACGAATGTTGTATTGGCTACTGTTTCCACTGCCAGTCTGTGTAATGTCGACGGTGTTAGTACTACCTGTGATAGTTCCATAGTTAGTTGCACTAGGTGCGTCTGGCGTCAGCGTAGTAATACCAGTGCCTGCTACTGCTGTTGCTACACTTGTAGTAACCCCGCCGACATTGTTGGTCCCACCAACTTGCTCAATAGTAATAGTATTGCTACTACCTACTTGTTCGATATAGACCTTGTTAGGACCTGTTGCTGTCTGGGCACCACTTATGGTGGCAAAGCTCAAAAGCATCACAGTGAGTAATTTTCTCGACAACCCACAACCGCCTGTCATTCTATTTTTCATTTTGTTACTGATTTGGGTTGGAACACCTTGTTTGTAATTGTTTACAAACGCTTAGTTTATACCCCGCATCGCTCCTTGGCCACTGGCCATTATGTTGTTTTACTGCCTTCCTTTAACAAGCAATGCTTGTTTAAAATATTTAATTACTTCTTTACAAAAGTTATATGCCGCTGTTATTTTTTTTACTGTTAAAAAATTTACACTGTTAAAAAAACAACACCTTAATTCTCCAACTTGTTAGTCTGAATCCAACCTCCACGATTAGTTCCATCAGCAATCGTTACTCTCCACCAGCCTTCTATTCCGGGCTGTTTTACATCTACTACTGTGCCTTTAGGTATCCACCATTTACGAGTACTTGCTTCATTTTCATTTGTATACAAAAAAGAATTTTCTTTTAGTGTACGCTGGCCAAATAACGGTTTAGGTTCTTCTTTCTTTACTACAGCAACCGCGGCCAACACGGTTTCTATTTTAGGTTCAACTTGAGGTAGTGATTTTTCTACTACCACTTCTTTCTTTTCTTCTACTACTTTGACTTCTTCTTTGATAGGTAACGGTGCTGGCACATCTGCTCTATATTGTTTAAATGCCCAATGCCCTTTGCGAGCACCTTCGTTAATTGTATTAACTACTGCCGCCTGTACAGCTACATCAATGGCTCGGTTAATACTCTCGTTAATACTGCCGCCTAGCTCGCCTTCTAACGCATTTGCTCCGGCCCCGTATTGTGTGCCATCGTCAACAAAACGTAGTAATGTTAGTTTGTCCATATAGCTTAGGACTGTTTTTGTTACTGTAACTGTGGTTAAAATTTCACCAGTTGCTACACTAACTGTTCTTAGAGTTACTGTTACTGTATCTGATTGATATTGCGTACTAGCGCCAATACCAAAAATTCTCACGCCACTTCCGCCTGTTAATGTATTGCTGTCATACCCAACAATACCGCCTTCCATAATAATTCCAGCAAACATCATAGGAGGTAATGCCTTGGCATCTTTTCCTTGATACTGCTCACGCATCTGACGAATCATTTGGCGCTCTTTAATCAAGTTTTCTAAACCAACACGCTCTAATACGGTAAACCAACGAGCATCACCCACATCTTGTAGTGCTTTGATTAGATAGTTTTCAGCGCCTTGAGTAACTGCTGAACTTAAACTGGCAATTAATGGTTGCGACTTACGCTGTCCAGTTAAATCTCGGAATCCATAAACTGCTACTGCTACAGGTCCGCCTGCTGGTGGTTGTAATTTATTAATATCTTTCTTTAAAAATTTGCTAGTTTCAACCGTTGGGTCGTCAAACTGATTTCCAGTTAGCTTTTCCTTAATAGCCGATCCTGTAGCACATCCTGATAAAATGGCCACGACTGATAAGGACAATAATGTTTTTTTCATAATCTATCCTTAAAATCCAAAAGTACCGCTCGGCACTTTCATTTCTGTAAATTGTCTTGGATCAAGCGCATTTTCAATTCTAACGATAATAAATGCTCCGTCTACTTTCCAAGTAATATTATTGCCAGCAACTGACATTTCACCACACACACCATTGGACACTGTGCATTGTGGGGCTCCGTTAGACCCAAACAAACTATCTGTAATTTGTTTGGCTAACTGTGAGTAGATACGGCTTTCTAAGTTTGCTTGAAACTTAGCTTGCGGAGTGTTTAACTTATCACTTTCTTCTTTAGCTTTTAACGCATCAGCCGCGGCTTTGTTTTTATCTTTAGCTTGTGTTTCTAATTGATATAGCGTTAAGACATGAGAACTATATCCAATTCCTGAAAAAGATGGACTGTTAAAGTTATGTTGTAATTCTGCCGCCATTAAATTTAATGGTAGCAATGCTAATATTATTAGTTTTGTTTTGGACATCGATTCGCTCCCGGTGTGCCGTAATAGTATTTACTAGCGGGAGGCAAATCATTAAGTGACTGTTTTTTCTTGTTCTAAAACAAGAAACTAGCGGTTATTTGAAGTAGAAACTAATTTTCTTTGCGGCGGGCGCATTAGCTGTATAGTGATCTGCTATGATAACAATTTTACCATCAAATGTTGGCGGCCATGTTACTTTAAAATCATCAAACCATAAACCTTGGCTACTTTTGCCAACTTTTGTGTATACTTGCACCATGTCAGCTCTGTTTAATACAGATTTAAACATTTTTGTAACACGGTCTTGATCCTTGGCAAAATGCTTTTGTAACATTACTGCAAGATTACCCATTAAATGATAACCAAACTGGTATTTAAAATTACCAACATCAACACCTTGTTTAGATACAACCTTCTCGCCTTTGGCATTAGTTATAGTAGAACCCTTAATGCCCTTGGCTTTTAATACAGTTGACAAATTAGAGAAGTTTTTAGCATCCTTCATACTGCCTGTAGCTTTACCGTAGATGCTCATAATATACTGAGCTTCTTGCTCATCAATAAATCCTAAATCAAGAGATGCTGTTAGAATCCCCATCATAGAACTTCTTGTATGTAGTGTTTGTAATACAGTTAAGATATCAGCATACTGTTCTGCAAACTTAGTTCCTGGACCAAATTGGTCTGGATACTTTTCAAGCGTTTCCATGAATCCTGTTAAGCTAGCTGGGGCACCGCCACCACTGTCTTTACTACTAACCATTAACTTTGTTTCGTTAGCATATACAGAACAGTCTTCAACTTTACCACCTTTCTTACCATAGGTAACTGTAGTAAAGTCTCCCCATGTTAAGCCCATAGGCTCTAATAATTGTGTAGTTACTTCATCGTATGCACCTGATACTCTGTTACCAGTCATTAAGGCAATAGGTGCCGCTGTTTCACCGAGTACAACTTCCAACTCGCGTTCGTATTTTTCCAAGTCTTGTGTTGGAACTGGGCTTGCATTGTTTAATAAATCGGTAAGCATTGCAGGAACTCCTGCAACTAGTTCTCTTGGGATATCAGTTCTAGTCGCTAATCTACCCGATGCCACTTCATCAGGAACACTGGCAATATCGTATGTTTGATTTGCATCAAGCAAGTCTGATGGATCAATTCTTAGTAATGCGGCTTTTGATGTTGCACTCTTACCAGCACTTCCTTGTACCCATCCTGTTGCTTCTTCGAAACGAATTGTTTTCCAGAATAAAGGCGGAACCTTGCTTTTCTTTTCTGAATACCAGTTAACAAACGCAAACTTTTCAACTACACCGTTTTCGTCTGTTCCACCTAGTATAACAACCATTGCCGCGGCATCACTGTTTTTTGGAGGTTGTGCGTATTCAATAGTAGCCTCTTGTGATTGTATCCACTGTAGGATATCATCTAACATAACTTGTGTATGAGATGCATTTGCCATTTGTGCATCTTCTGCAATTGCTTCTGGACGCTCTTGTTCATCTTGCTCTGCAGGAACTTCTAATTGTTGATCAATGTTATCAGGAGTAACTGCTACAGGAACTACAGGTGCCACCGCGGCTGTAGCAGTTGGTTGTTGACGGCCCTTCCATTGCGGTTCTGTTTTAGCTGGTTGTTTTGCAGATGTTTTTGCTTGTGGTTCAGCAGTGACTAGATCTTTGTACGATGTAATTTTTGGATCTTGAGGGAAAACTTGTACATCAATCAAATCTAGTGTTCTATCGCCTTTGCCAAAAACGATAGGTTTTCCACTGCGGCGTTCTGCCATACGGTCCCACATTCCGCCGCTGGCTTCTAACAAATTAAGTTTAAATTCTTGAAATCTCATAGTAATGTATTTATTTGATCTCAGGGAACAGGCATTCCTGGATAAACACGCTTACATCTTCTTCGCTGAGTCCTAAACTAGTCATAACACGCGGGGTGTGGGGGTTACACTTTTGATTAATAGCGTAATAATTCTGTGCTTCTGTAGTATTGCTGGCAGTATTATTTGTTTCGGCAACTGCATTTAAGTAATGCTTAATTGTACGATTGGCAATGGCAAATATCTGATCTAGCTCTTCTTCGTCTTGCACGTTACCCGCGGCTATCATACTAGTAGTAAAAATACGTTCTGCCCAATCAGGAAGTTTTCGGGTCTTATTCCATTGTAGTAGTTGTGCTTGTTCTGCAAACCAGTCAATCAACGGATGATCAAGATCACCTGCAGGGCTAAAATCATGGAAACATCCTGTAATTTTATTCTTTCCTGCAATAACATCAAATCCATAAATTGGAGCTGGATTATGAGTATGTGGGAAAACACAACAATGCATCATCCACAGGCCTTTTGTTTTGCGAGCGTCTACGATGTCAATATGCGCTCTGCGGTAGCGATCGCTAGTCCACACGCGGTTAACCCAACCTGGCTGATTAAAACGATCCATTCCGGGTTCATGTATTTCATTGCCTGTTGCATTAAATTGTTCCTCTAACAGTTGTTGTACGTCAATTAGCGTTTCCCAAACATTACTCATCGTTAAACTCAACTATTTCCATCATGTCTTTAAACATGTCTTCTGCAAACTTAAAGCACACTTTAGCTTCGTCGGCCATGGAATCGTCAATTTTACTACGAATATCTGCTTTAAGTGTTTCTGGGTCTTTAAATTGATAATATTTTCCAGATCCTGGAACACGTTTAGCAATCATCTGGCCACCTGCAAGGTCGCCCATATGACGCACATAAATGTGTGCCATTAACTTTTTAGGATTGTCTTTAATTGATAAAATATATTTAATGTATGCTTCAGTGGCTGGCATAATCTGTGCCTCGCCGTCGTTGTCATCCCATAATTCTACAAAATCTGCTAGGATAGCAGGAGCTCTACGTGCATCTTCGCCGGCTAATAGTCTATGCGGCATAGCACACACTTCTAAAATTTCGTAGCAAGGATGTTGATTCTTTAAGTACGTTGCGTATAATTTGGGATTAATTTTACCCGAAAAAAGAATTTTTACAAAAGGCTGTGTTTCAGCATTTTTATGTGCTTCGTGTGTTAGTTCTTTTAGACTCATTCTTCCTCCAGTTTAATCTGTAATGGATATCCGTTTGTTCGAGCTAATTGTGTTGACTCAACGGCTTTTACTTCTGCTATTTCAAAACTATATACTCCAGCAATGCCCGATCCTGTTTCGTGAACTTGGATTGTTATATCTTTAGCTGTTTCTTGAGTATGTTTAAAAATTTCTATCAATAAAGAAATTACAAATTCAATAGGAGTTGTATCGTCATTAAGTAAGATTACTTTCCAACGTCTTGGTTCAGTTGCTTTAATTTTAATCTTTTCTTCTAGTTGGATATCTGTACTTGGCATCTTGTTCTCTTTCAAAGTGGGGGAGTTTCCTCCCCCGGTTGATTATTTAACTTCTATCGTACGTGGCTTTAACGCTTCTGGTACAAGGCGTTGAATGTCAATTTGTAACATTCCGTCCTGTACCTTAGCCCCACGAACTTCCATATACTCAGCAAGAGTAAATGTTTGTTCAAAGTCACGAGCAGCCAATCCACGGTGTAGATATTCAACTCCAACGTCTACATTTGGGCGATTTTTAATGCCACGAATTGTTAGTTGGTCTTGATCTACTTCTACAGTAACTTCTTCTTTGGTAAAGCCTGCTACTGCTACCTCAATTGCATAACTATCATCGCTATATTTTACAATATTATGCGGAGGGTAGTTACCATTTTGGTGATGTGGTGCTGTAAAATAGCGGTCAAAACCTACTAGTGCTTTGCTCAGTTGTGCTAGAGCGGCTGTGTCAATTGTTCTTAATTGTGTCATTTTATGATCTCCTTATTAGCAAGAACAGTTGTAGGACCCCGAAGGCATCCTACGTTTGTATTATATTACTTTTTGTCTGTAGGGTCAACTTCTGTGAAGCTGGCATCTACAGTTTGTTCACCCGTTTCAGCTTGGGCCTGCTTTGCCTGCTCTGCTTGTTGTTTCTTTGTAAACAACGGAGCGGCAGACTCAAATAGTGTTGATACTGACTTTTGAATAGTTTCAGCATCCTCACCATTTGATGCATCGTTAACCCCTTGAAGGGCTGTGTCGATAGCATTCTTTTCTTCGTCAGTTAATTGATCTTTGTAAGTGTCATAATCTTTCTTTAGAGAATGAACTTGCGCATCAGCACCATTACGTGCTTCAATCAATTCTTTTGCTTTCTTATCTGACTCTGCGTTTTGTTCAGCTTCTTGAACCATACGCTCAATATCTTCTTTACTTAATCCACTATCTGATTTGATAGTAATCTTGTTTTCTTTGCCAGTATTTTTATCTTTGGCACTTACATTCAAGATACCGTTAGCATCAATATCAAGTGTAACTTCAATTTGCGGTGTGCCGCGAGGTGCAGGTGCAATACCTTCTAGGTTAAACTCACCTAGAATCTTATTGTACTTAAACAACTCACGTTCACCTTGTGCTACTTTGATAGTAACTGCTGGTTGATTATCGTCTGCTGTTGAGAACACTTGTGAGTGTTTGGTTGGTATAGTTGTATTCTTTTGAATCAACTTGGTAAACACACCTCCCATTGTTTCAATACCCAATGTTAATGGAGTAACATCTAGCAATAGTACATCTGTCTTGTCGCCTGCTAACACAGCACCTTGAATAGCGGCTCCCGCGGCAACTGCTTCATCTGGATTAACATCTTTACGTGGTGCCTTGCCAAAGAACTTTTCAACTGCTTCTTGTACCTTAGGCATACGTGTTTGACCACCAACTAAGATAACTTCGTCAATATCTGCATTTGTAACGCCTGCGTCTTTCATAGCAACACGGCATGGCTCAATTGAACGTTGGATTAATGTTTCAACCATTGCCTCAAACTTGGCACGATTGATAGTTACGTTCATGTGCTTGGGGCCACTTGCATCTGCTGTAATATAAGGCAAATTAACACTAGTGCTTTGTGTACTAGACAATTCAATCTTGGCTTTTTCTGCAGAGTCTTTCAAACGTTGTAGTGCTAACATGTCTTTCTTAAGATCAACACCGGATTCTTTCTTGAACTCATCTACCAAGTAGTCCATAATCACTTGGTCAAAGTCTTCGCCGCCCAAGAAGGTGTCGCCGTTTGTTGACAGTACTTCGATTTGTTTGTCGCCATCGATGTTGGCAATTTCAATAATACTTACGTCAAATGTGCCACCACCCAAGTCGTACACTGCAATCTTACGATCCTTCTTTTCTGCTTTATCAACACCATATGATAAGGCCGCCGCAGTTGGCTCGTTGATGATGCGTAGAACTTCTAGGCCTGCAATCTTACCTGCATCCTTAGTAGCTTGACGTTGGCTGTCGTTGAAGTACGCAGGCACGGTGATAACTGCTTGGGTAACTTCGTGGCCCAAATAGTCCTCTGCGGTCTTCTTCATCTTGCGAAGAACTTCTGCTGAAATCTGCGGCGGCGCCAATTTTTCGCCATTTGCTTCAATCCACGCATCACCGTTATCAGCTTTGATAATAGTGTAAGGCATCAAGTCAATATCTTTTTGTACTGCGGCTTCATCAAACTTACGTCCGATCAAACGCTTACTAGCATAGATTGTATTTTTTGGGTTTGTTACTGCTTGTCGTTTTGCTGTGGCACCAACGAGAATCTCGTCTTTAGTGTAAGCTACGATTGATGGTGTTGTTCTAGCACCTTCGCTGTTTTCAATTACTTTAGCAACTCCGTTTTCTAGGACTGCTACACAGCTATTTGTTGTACCTAAGTCGATACCGATGATTTTGCTCATATTTTTCTCCTTTAATTAAGCAAGAATATGTAAAGCCCTTACGGCGCCCTACAAATTTATTTATCTCAGATATTCTCTAAATTCTGAATATTTGACCATTTTTTTAGTTTTTCAATTTTAGCTTCTTGAGCACGTTCAATATTGCTATAACTAACAATATCCATGCTTTGTAGGATGTCAATCATAGCTAACATATCACCGAGCTCTTCTTCTAGGTGTTCCCTATTAGTTTTAGGTTTGCCTGGTTTATAGTTATCAAGGCCAAAGCGGCTAATTTTACTTACTGCTTGAATAACTTCTGCACATTCTTCTTGAAGAATATCCATTACTTCTTTAACATCTTTATTCATGATTTACCTTTCGTTGCTGAACGGAGCAATATACTTACCATCGCTAGTTGTACTGGTGCGTAATGCACCGTATACATTTTGAATACCTACTGCTTGATTCCACGCATCTTGTAAAGCATGGTGAGCAGTAACTGGAGGACGCTGTGGATTAATACCTAAGTCAAATGCTGTGCGCACATCTCGGATTTGCCAGAACTGCCAAGGAACAGCTTTGCCTAATTTTTTAAATACGTGTTCACAAATCATAATGTCAAACACACTGCCATTTGACCAAACACGTTTTGCTCCCCAACAGAATTTATATAGCTGATCAAACGCACTACGAATATGAATACGTCCATCCTCACTAAATGCTTCGTCCTGGGCTTCTTTACTTTGATTAGACCACCAAGCAACAGTATCATCATTTACAACTAGCCCTAGTTCGTCACAACTGTCTTGATCTACACGAACATAAAAACTAGTCATTGCCGGATCACTAATGTCTTTACCAAACGGATCAAACTTTACAGCGCCTATGGTAAGAATAGCGGCATCAGTAGACGTCGCCAATGTTTCTAAGTCAATCATTACATCTGTATTTGCCATATTAGCTCTTTCTTTATTATGAACTAATATTATAGCAGAAATGCCTTGCTGTTGTCATCTAAATCGGCTTACTCGATTTCTTTTAGAAGTTTGATATCTTTGTGTGTAACAAAAATAATATTGTGTATTTTATCGGAATATTTGATTGGTAAATCCAAATGGATTGATACCCGATCAACTGCGCTGTCGTTTCCGACAGTTCCCATAAATGGAATTTTATTCCATGTACCACTTACACGATCCCCAATAAAATATTTGCATTTGTACCCAATGCGATTAAAATAATCTGTTAAATTGCTCATTTGTCTATTATAGTATTAACAAAGTCTAAAAGCAACGAATAATGGTTACCTTGATGATATTTTCCCTGCATCCAGCTGTATGCATCGTACCAATGTTGTTCGCTTTCTGGATGGCATCCTATAAGACCTATGCGATTTTGAATAATAGCCATCGGGTCTCCGTTTGCGTAAGTTGCTACAGTTTTATATTTGCCGTTACCAACTAGAGAACAACCGTCATAAAAATACATTTGTTCTTGCTTACCATTCCAGGTTACATCTAAATTTTTAGCATGAGGTCGGCGAGTATCTGCATTTGGGCGAGTAATGTATTGTTCGGCATCGATACCTTCTAGTATGTCTAAGTAGTATTGTCCTGCCCAATATGCTCCCATACAGATGCCTAAATATGCACCGCCGTTGTTTACAAATTCTTTTATACGATTGCCATTCTCACTTAGTAGATAATCAAAACTGGCAGCATCACCAAACCCACCTGGAATACAAATTAAATCAACATCGTCAAAAAAATCCCGCTCAAGTTCATGGCGGGTAAAAATTTTGAAAGAATAGTGTGGACTAAGTGCTCGCATAATTCCATTACCACTTTGGACTGAGCACTTGGGCTGGTGTAAAAATAATGCAATTTTGCCCTTCATCATGTATTTAACATAACGGGCTAATTTTTATTTAGAGTTGGTTATTTGCTCTATTTTAGGTTCTGGTTTGTCTATGTATGTTACAACAAACTTTTCTCCGTAATGCCAGCCAAACGCAGTAAAGAATCCTGCTACTATCCAATAGGCTATCATTTCTTTTCTTCTAAGTGCGGTGCAACTCGAGCTAACTCATCTTCGTGGGCAAACCTTGCTGGCGGATTAAAATTCCAGCTATCCGCTGTAAAAATCCGAACTGGTTTCCAAAATTTATGTAGTAAATTATTAACAGCAATAATGGCCGCTATTACTACAATAAAACCTAATGCTGTTAAAATGCTTCCAGCTAAAAATACTGCTGATTGATCCATGTCCATACTGCAACTTCTTTCTTAAAAACTGATGCTGTATTATAGCATCAGGGTTGAAAAATTAATAGAGTTTTGGTGGTAATGATTCTTTTTGTAGTTTCTTTTTCCAACGTGCTTTGGCCGCACCCTTTTTACGCTTACGCTCAGTAGTCGGTTTTTCGTAAAACTCTTTGGCACGGAGTGTATCCAACGTGCCTGCTTCTTCTACTTTACGTTTGAACCGGCGTAACATTTGGTTAATGTTTTCACCTTCTCTTACGGTTATACCTGTACCCCTACTCTTCTTCTGAATCATCACTATCCTCTTGTAATTGTTCAACTAGCTGATCCAAATCATAAATTCTATTTTTAGATATTAAATTATAAGGAGTAGTTTCGTCTCTAGTTATATAGTGTGCATTTGGTTGTGCAATCATAAATGTGACAAATTGCTTTGTAATAGCATCACAATTATCCACATCGATAATAACAACATCCACTTGTTGGGCAACACTCAATAACCAACTAATATCCGATTCTTCTTGATCGTATATAAAAACATTTAAATCATCAATGCTTTGACTTAATATGGCTTGGAATTGTTCTTTAACTATGACGCTTGGTTTAACTAATAGATAGCTCAAAGTTAAATTAAACAATTTATCCGGCGGTGTTATTACTGTTATCTTTCCTAAGTTCATATATCCTACTTACAAATGTTTCTACTGTTTCTGCGCTATAGTTACTAAATCTTGGGCCTCTAGTTTTAGTCTCTTCAACAAAATCAAATAATTCTGAATCTGTTGTCGGGTCTACTACTAGGGTTTCAAAAATTTTAGCACTATATAACCTATATAATTGGTCCCTAGCTCTTGCACCAGTACGTTCTACTACACGTGACCACAACGTATTATCAGTTTGTTCAGCGTTTTGTACGTACCCTATTCTCTGTTCTTGATCTGTATTTGTCCCAATTGGTCCTTGGTCATATACGTCTTTTTTTTTGAATCGTCTTGACTTGATATGCCTAATACATCTGATAGCAAAATTGTTTTAGGAGGTTGTGCAGGTATTTCTTTGCCTTCTCCATCAATGTAAGTTTCACCTTTGGCTACACGTTCTTCAACTGTAGTTTCTTTTTCCACTTCAATTGCTTTTTCAGCTTCGGCTATCATTTTGTTCCATTGTTCAAGCGGTAGGTCTTCTACCGTTTCTACTGGCTTTTCCTCAGGCGCCGTTATATCACCTCCTAGTGCGGTCGGCTGTGTTTCGCTTGGAACTACTGTGTGTGTTTGTTCTTTAATTTGGTCAACTTGTTCAGGTGTTAGTGGACCATCATCTTTAGGGTATGTTGGTTCAATCTTCTCTGTTTCAACTACAGGGTCTATTGCTTCAGTTGGTTGTTCTTTGCGCCAACCAAATGTCATCTGCGCGGCTAGTAACATAATAACTGCCAGTGGATCAAACACAACAACAATAAGGATAATGATCCATGTTACTGCTTGCTCTAGCATGTTCTCATCTGCGCCTTTTTCACCGTATATAAATTTAGCAATATATTTTATTGGTCCTACTTCTGCCTCGACCTTGCGTACTTCAGCCGCGATTGGAGCACGTTCTTCATTTAACGTAGCAATTGCTTTTTGTGATTTAGTGATGTCAGATTGAATTTGTGTTCTTTCTTTGGCTTGACGTTGACGCATTGCATTAGCGTTTACGGCGCCTTGATCTGTTTTACTACGAGCAATAGTTTCATCGATAGTAGCATCCATTTGCTTGAGTGCTTTACGATTGGATTCGATGTTTTCTTTTTCGGTCTTGATCTTTTCATCATATATGGCAATCTTACTTTGCACATCACCGCTTACTAGATTTTGATCGTTATGTGCTTTAGATAAGAATCCAAAAATGCCCATTGAAGTGATTAACATTAGTATCATAACTGCTGTAATCATGTATGACTTCATATAGACCGGAGCACGTTCCCAATTCTCTTTTAACCAAGAGGCGCAAACAAGTTTACCAACCTCAAGGGCTGAACCCATGATGATAATTGGGATAACAGCCGCAGAGAAAATGGCAGTTAAACCTACTACGGAGTAGTAGATTGCGACTGCTGAAATTACTAAACCAGTGAGAAGTAATAGCCAGGCTAAAATCATTAGATCCTTATGGGGCTACGTCTGCGTTGTTATCAGTTGAAATTAGTGTAGTACCGTCCATCGCATTGACTGTAATAGTGTTACGTAGATCACCGTAGCTAGCCTCATTTTCGTTATCAGTTACATCGTCAGCTTGAACTTTTTGTTGAGTACCTTCTCCAACAAGTGGATCAGATCCTTCAACTGGAGCAAACACACGTACTGAGCGAGTAACGTCTTCAATCAACGCTCTCATAATTGCTTCTTGAATGGCTTCATTGGTATTGTTGATGTTTTCACCATCGTATGGGCTACTTGTACTACCGTCGTTGATAGAACGTAGATATTTGCGTTCCATTGCTAGTAACGGAGAGTCAGCTTCTACATTGTCATCATCGATACCAAAACGGTCATAGCGTACTGTGAAAGCTAAAGCTGTTGGTGTATTGTTACCCGTGATATCATCACCGTTTGACAGACACTCTAAGTCAATGATTTGAGCATCGCTGTATTTGGTAAGTTCTTCTATAATACGTTGGAAACGAATATTACCCTGAGCAAGGCGAATTGCGTTGTCTAATGTGCTTGGCAAGTCGTTACCGGCGAAATTGTCCCATGTATACGGGTTAACTGCGCCAGCGCCGTCGGCATTACCTGTAATGTATATGTCACTATCACTCATATCCATAACGACACGGAAATAGGCTGGTTGTAATTGATTGTTATCTTGTTGAAATCCTGATGGCATTATTATGCTCCTTAATTATCTAATATTTATCGTTACTTGAACACAATTAAGGCTAACAAGGCGGCCTGTACAAAGAATCCAAAGCCAATTGTAACAATGTTCAATAGGTCTTTTTGGATAGTTGCTTTAATAAAAAACAGGAATAAGCCAGCCCAACTAAAAAGAACCATATCTACAGGCGGCATTTTTTCAGTAAGCCCTGTTAGAATAGCTATCATAGTTGGTATTGTTGCTAGGTGTAGTAGTACTACAGCAATCCATCCTGCCGTGTCTGCACTAATATGTGGTGCATGTTCCTTGATGTTTTTAACCCAAAGGTCTAAGTTAAAAATATCTTGTGCAAATTGCTTAATTTGACTGCGGTTCATATTATTCCTTATTTGTAAAAAATGTGACGACCTACTTTGGCAACCCGTTCGCGTTTCCATCCCGGGTTAATGTAATCCCCATGGAAATATAGTGCATCCTTCATTGATGGCAACCGAAAACCTTCTAACAGCACTTTTTTAGCCACTTCCATAGATTCATAATAAATTGGACCGTTCATTGGCTTTTTTAGGCTTGCGCTATCACAGTACCAGCTAAATTGGCAAAGTACTTTTTCATAAACTATGTTCTTTTGATATACTACTTGGCAGATGTCAGAAGGGAATTGTCCACTTTCTGCTCTGTTTAGGGTAACTTGTGCCACTGCAACCTTGCCTTCAAAAGGTTCGCTACCGGCTTCATGATAGATGTTACGAGCAAGACAATCTAATTGTTTTTGTCTTAATTGCGCTGTAACCGGACTCACTTGTGCATGAGCTTCTTTTAGGCCTGTCAGTTTACGATCAACTGCGTTATAGCCTACATACGAGACCACTAGCAAAGCTAGGGCATATACTACAAATTTGATAATGCGTATCATGTTATTTCTCCTTTACGCTGGATCAGGAATCGCTAGTTCCGTCATTTTAAAATGGCTCTGATACATCTCCTTGTGCGTTAAAAGCCTTACTGCTTTGGTACCCCAACCTTTGGGGTACAATAAGTAATTATCCTCTGTAAGCAGAGTAAAACTACTATGTTTATAGTTATCCATAGTTTAACGTCTCATTTTGGAAATGTCAACCGCCTCTTCATCGCTGAAAACCGGCACAGCATTGCTTTTATGCATGGTTGCAATGCCCTTGACTTTGGTTCCGGTATAGACTTTGGCAGGGGCAAGCGTAGCAGACCCGCCGCCAGTGTATACACTCTTAATATGAGCAGTAGTGTTGCGACCTTCTGGAATCGTCAAACGGTAAACCGAGCTCAAACTAGGGGCACTCATAGCACGAGCACGTTTCTTTTCTTCTTGCTCAATACCTTGACGTTTGAGTAATTCTTTCCATGATTCGTCCAATTCTCTAGCCTTCCTTGCGTGTTCTGCCGAAGCGAATTTCTTTTTGCCTTTCTTTTTGCCGGTGGTACTAAGCCACGGACCTTCTAAATGCATACTCAATTTAAACTCCAAAAGTTTTACACATAAGCTATATTGTATAGCCTAATTTGTTTTATGTCAACTGGGGTTATACTCGAAATGATTCGCCACAACCACAACGGTCACGTTCGTTTGGATTGATGAAATCAAATCCTTCATTGAGTCCATTGCGAACCCAATCCATTGTTAGTCCATTTAGGTAGGCTAGACTTTTGGCATCTATTAACACAACAAAGTCTTTTTGAGCAAAATTAGTAACGCCTACTTCAGCTAGATATTCGTCAACGTATTCTATAGTGTATGCCAATCCACTGCATCCTGTAGTACGTACACCTACCCGTATACCTACACCTTTACCGCGGCGCTCTAAATTTTGTTTAATCTTTTTACTTGCTGTGTCGGTTACGATAATCATTTACGGCCGCTTTGATAGCATCCTCTGCTAGTATTGAACAATGTATCTTGACTGGAGGTAATGCTAGCTCTTCAGCAATTTCACTATTCTTAATAGATCCTGCTTCATCCAACGTCTTACCTTTGACCCACTCTGTAATGAGTGATGAACTTGCAATAGCTGAGCCACATCCGTATGTTTTAAAACGTGCATCGGTAATAATGCCATCTTCTACTTTAATTTGTAATTTCATTACATCACCGCAAGCAGGCGCACCAACCATACCGGTACCTACCGTAGGGTCGTCTTTAGCAAACGACCCTACGTTGCGTGGATTCTCGTAGTGATCGAGTACTTTTTCCGAATAAGCCATATTATCCTTGTACTAGTACTGTTCTATAGCAATTACAATTCGCATCTAGAATTTGTTCCCAATGGAATCCTTGAGGAGCCGCATAGGGCACAATCATTTGATTTGGTTGTTGTATTACTACTACAGGAGGTTGTTGAACAATCTGTGGACGAGTCATTCCGTAAACTACAACACCGCCAATAACTGCCGGTGCTATCCACCCCCATCCGTTACCACCTCTGTAATAGTTGTTATGATGACCATAGTGTCCGTGATGTTGTGCCATCGCCGTGACGCTAATAGTCATTAATAAGATCGCTAATAGTTTTTTCATAGTATGTTTCCTAGTATACTAATATAACGCCTTAGACGTCAGTTTTGTTTACTCTGCCTTTTTAAACATGCCCATTATTTTTGCTTGAATGTTCTTAGCAAAACTAGGCTGAGGAAAATTCCAACCAATGAAAGCACCTAGTGCTAACCAAAATAAAGTTTCTAACATAATACACCTCCTAATAAAAGTGTATAGTATTTATCGGATTATTTTGCTTCTTTACGGGTATTTTTAACTGCGGTAACGTCGTTACGAGTTTCTTTACACAACTTAGCTAAATCTTGACAATGTTTACGAACACGGGTGCCGGCAGCGCCAACTTCCTTGTCATAAAACTTTTCAAAGTCTGCTTCCATTGCTTCTACGATTGCTGTAAATTCTGCGTGTTTGTTTGTAGCCATTTTATTTCCTTTATATGAAGTACAGAGTACTTATACCTAGTTTACAGGGGTTAAAAATAAAGGTCAACTTGTTTGGCTAGCCACAATTAACGTTTGGGCTTCCGGCTGTGATCTCGCCATCATCGGTAGAGTCACCTTTTCTAGCTAATGGTTTTCCGCCCACTTTAACAGTCCCGGATCCTACATTAATTACCGCAGTATGCGCAACACAAAATGGTGGAGACCCTATTGAATGTACGGCTGTCGGATCTCCCTTGCACTCAACTGGTATGCCGTTAGCATATACTTTTGCACTGGCACCGGTTGGGCCTACTACTGTGGTAGTACCATCGCAACCGTGTCCAGTTGTTGTTGGATCTCCTTGTCTAGCTACGGCTGGCATTATGCTAACGCAATCCCAGTAGTTGATTCGATGAATTGTTTAGCAAACTGTTCATCAGTTGCTTCAGCAACGGTTACTGTTGTTTTAAGAAGTTTCACTTCTTTCTCTGGGCTTACTGTAAACAAATACGGCATTAGTCCTGGACCTTTAGCACCCATACCAATAACTTTTGGGTGTGATAACTTGTAATAGCTGTCTGTTTCTTCTGAAAGTTTGGCTACTAGTTCTTCGCCGCTTGTAAGTTTTAAAGTGATTACTTCACCTACGCTTACGCCTTTTGATATTAACATGTTTATCCTTTGAGTGTGTTAAAAAATTCTTCATCTCTACCTGCAAGACCCTGAAAGCCTCCAGGAAGTAATTCGGCATTATTGAAAATTTGTGGAACTGAGCGCAATCCTAATCCTACTAGGGTTTCTCGATGTTCTGGTTCTTCTTCAATGTTGATTGTTTTATAAGTAATGCCTTTGCTTTCTAATAGTGCTTTTGCACGATCACAAAACGGGCAATTATTTTTTGAGTAAATTGTAATCATAATATTTCTTATTATAACGCAGGTAATTCATCATAGTCAATGGCATCGGACATCACACCAATAACATAATTAGTTGATTCATTTTCTTGTAGTGCTGTTTGTTTTTTGCTAGTATCAGTATGTTTATTAAACCAAGGAATGGGTGTGCTTTTTGGTGCAGGATTATTGTACTTAACACCAATATCTTTTAATGCTCCAACTGCTGTATAGTCAACAAAATCTTTAAGTATATTTGCATTGAGTCCAATCACTGGGCCTTTATTAAACAAATAGTCTGCCCATTGTTTTTCTTCACGGATAACATCCATGTACAGATTATACACTTCTTGTTCACACTCTGCTTTAACTTCAACAAATCTCGGATCTTCCTTAACTACTTGATTGATTAAGAAAGCTGTCCAACCTTTGTGTAATAGCTCGTCTTGTAGAATCAAACTAATAATGTTACCATTGCCAATAAAGATTTTGTTCTCAACCATTGCTAGGCTTGTGGCAAAACTAGTCATAAAGCGGAACGCTTCTAATGCGTAACTAGCATGTAGTGCCAACCAAATTGCTTTAATATGTGTGCGTTCGTTTATTTTCTCACCAGCTTCTTTCCGACAATTAATTAAATGTAATGCGTCATAGTAGTTGCCAACACTTGAAGCCATATCGACAATTTCTTTTGTATCGTGAATAGTAGCAAACACATCTTTTGGTACATTGTAAATGTTACGAATGATATGGCTGTAACTGCGGCTATGAATGTTTGTTTCAAAGAATGTCCAGTTGTATATTAATGCCTCTAATTCTGGCAGACTTACGACCGGAGTAAAGATTTGACTTGGGCCGCGGCCTTGCAAACTGTCAAGAGCAGTTTGCCTAAGCAAGTTACTAGTAAAGATATGTTTAACTGCATCTGATGCATCCTTAAAATCGTTAGCATCTTTGGCTAAACTAATCTCTTCTGGAACCCAAAAGAAACCACGTGCAGTTTTTTCAAAGTCTGCAATCTTGTTATATTTAACTTCTTCAAATCGTTGAATAGTAACTGGCCCAGCAGGATCTAAAAACATCTTGCGATTTAGGTAGTCTGTCTTTGTGTGTAAGTCGTATTGTTCTTTACTCATTTAGTATTTTCCTGATGCAAGTACAATCTTGCAAATGTGTTCTAATCGTTCAATGTGTTCGTATGCTCTCCACGGGCTAGTATCAATAGCAACTACTCCGTGTCCTTTGATACCTACAATATCGTGGGCAATGTTTCCATCTCTATCTAACTTTAAATTTTTATGGCATTGATCTGCTAGCTCTTGACTGATAGGAGCGACATCGCCTACGTTTGGTGCTACCTTAGTGTAACGATTCAATTCCGGAAACGAATCACTAATAGTTCCTAAGTCAATACCGGCATGCATGGCCGCAATACAGTAAGTGGGATGAACATGCACTACAACTCGCACCTCATCTTTATGCTTGCCCATTTCTTTTTGTAAGCCAAAGTGTAAAGGAATCTCTCCGCTCGGTATTAAATTTTTACTGATATCAGTATACTCTACATCTTCCCAGGCATAGTTAAATGATGCACTACCAACACCACTGTTAATACTTCTGTGGATAGCTATCTTCTTAAACTGATCTGGCTGTAGTGTTTGTTTACGTACACCACTAGGTGTGATGTAAAAATGGTCACGGTCGTGATGACGAATACTTACATTGCCATCACGACTAGTAATCCAATTACGCTTATAAGCATCTACTAGAATATCACAGATAGTTTCTAACATTATAGTTTACATGCCTCGCAATCATCTTCTAACTCTTCGTAATGGTATCCGTTGACTTGTACACCATTTACTTGTGTTTGCTCTGGGGTAGGCTCTGCTGTCATTTTGCTACCTGCTTTGTTAATTAAGCTGTAGTAGAATGTTTTCAATCCCCACATGTGTGCCTGCATCAAATTTTTAGCAATCAATGTAGTTGGAACTTTGCGATCCGCAAAGTGGGCGGGATTATAAAATGTGTTGGTTGAAATACTTTGATCAATATAGGCCGCAAGCACCGCCGCCGTCTTTAAATATCCTTGGCAATCTTTCTGTTCCCACATCATTTGATACTTATTCCTCAACTTGTGGTATTCAGGTACAACCTGTACAAACGATCCTGCTTTTGATTCTTTAACACTGATTAAACTCATGGGTAACTCAATTCCATTAGTGCTGTTTATAACAACACTTGAGCTTTCAACTGGGGCAATGGCCATCAATGTAGCATTGCGAACACCGTACTGTTTCATATTAACTCGTAGTGTTTCCCAATCAAGTTCTGGAGTAAAGTCTGCTAATTCATTAGCACCCTTTGCCCGTAATTCCCAGGGGAATATGCCTTGTCCATATCGTGTTTTTGCACTATCTATACATGCACCACGTTCTTTAGCAAGTTCAACCGTGGCTTCTGTTAGGTAAAAGGCTTGATGTTCCATCCAGCTCTTAACATCTTGTAGTGCATCTTTCTCGCCATACTTGAGTCCACGCTTGGCATGCCAATAGGCTAGATTAGTTACACCAATACCTAATGGCTGTATCTCATCATTGCTTAACTTAGACTGTATAGATAAGAAGTCTTGGTAATCAAGTATGTTGCATAGGCTACGCTGTAGGATGCGGCAAGCACGGCGCATGTCTTCTGGATTGCGGAATGCTCCCCAGTTGATTGATCCTAATGTACATAACGCTATGCGGCCTTCGACATCATCCAGACGTTTGAAAGATTTTGTAGGTAGTAGGATCTCGCAACAGAGATTGCTTTGATAAATTGTATGATACTCAGGATCAAACGGTCCTTGGTTCTGTACGTTGTCAATAAACACAAGATAGATACGCCCTGTGTCAGTACGCTCTTTTAGTATGCCGCCTTTGAATACATCTTCTGCGTTCATTGTTTTCTTGCGAAGGTCTTTACGCTTTTCATATTTCACATACAGCTCTTCAAAGCGTTCTGTGTTTTGATAGAAAGCTTCATATAAGTCGGGAACTTCATTGGGATCAAAGAATGTTATGTTTTCTTTGTTTTTAAATCGTCTCCAGAAGAAAGCACTAAGCACAACCCCATAATCCATATGACGGACTCGGGTTTCTTCGGTTCCTTGATTGTTTTTAAGTACAATAAGATCATCAAACTGATGATGCCAAATGGGATAAAATACTGTAGCACTAGCATTGCGAATGCCTCCTTGACTGCATGAACGTAAATCTCCAAACCATTTCTTAAGGAATGGGATCATACCAGTATGCATGATTTCGCCACCGCGAATCGGGGAGCCCAATGGGCGTAGTCGACCAATTTCCAATCCGATCCCCGCACGTTTACTGGCATACTTGGCCATCATCTCTCCGGACGCAAATATGCTATCAAGATCGTCATCACTGCGAATAAGAACGCAACTTGAAAATTGTTTAGTAGGAGTCCCCAAGCCAGCCAGCACAGGAGTAGCCAAAGTAAATAAACCATCGCTTGCCGCATTGTAGTACTCCTTTATATACCGCATCCGAGCCGCATTGGGCTCTTCTTTATGGAACACGGTTGCCGCGGCAATCATGTAACGAATTTGAGGTGTTTCATAAATTTCTTTAGTAGCACGATTGCGTACTAGGTATTTTTCAATCAATTGCTCAATAGCCGCATATCCATACTGTTCATCTTTTTCATGATCCAGCATTTCATTCATTCGATTCCAATCTTCTTCTGTATACCATTCAAGTAGTTCAGCAGTATATAAACCTGTTGCGACATTCTTCTTTACAATTTTGTACAAGCTCGGAGGTTGATATGAGCCATATACATCTTTACGTAACATACTTAGGCGTTGTTTGCCTGCTACGTATTGATAATTGACATGCCCTACATCTGGATTGTGTTCTACATCAATCAAATCTACGATTGCTCGTAGTGTTATTTCGTCAATTTCTTTAGTAGTGATACCGTCGTAAAAATGTGGTTGGCTTTTAATTTCTATCATTGATTGACTAACATCAGCAATGCCACTGCACACTTTTGCTATCTGAGCCTGCCATTTTTCTACCGCTAACGGTTCTTTATTGCCGCTTCTTTTTATTACTGTTATTTTTATCATCTGTCCGTTCCGCTAGTATATTATTGTTTATGCCATTTAGGAAGTATTTATAGATGAGCTGGTGGCCTATAAAACATCTTGGCTATCAACGGTTTATACCGGCAATATGCTTGTTTTTTAAAAAAATATATAGGAGGTAACCTTATCATTGTCTTAAATCAAATTATATGCTAATATTTTGTTTAAGTCAAATGAGTTGGTTAGGGATACTTAGAGTGGATTGACTTATAAGAAAAAGTCATCTTCCCTGCATCACTGATTAAATCATTTTGATATCTAACAACGATTGAATATGGTTTGCCTGGAAGGCTAGTCCAAGTTGTACCAGCGGCTGTTAAAAATCCTGCTGAGAAATCTAAATGTAGTGCAGTTTCATCAGATGGGTCAACTGGACCAGTGTAATCAAATTCATCAGATAATTGGATATACCCGTGATTAACATCTGCTGAAATAGTCAGTGTTCCTCGACGAGTAAATGAACTTGAGGTGCTTTGGTATACATAATTGAGCGTGTACACAATACTGCCGCTTGGGGCACCACCGCTATCCATTACAACTGGCAATCTAAACAACAATGGCCTATTGGCAAATACAGGAGTTAATGGAATATATCCTATTGAAACCTGTTTAGTTCCGCATGATTCGGCGTTTGTCCAACCAGATACTTCGGGCACATACGGTGTTGTTATATTTGCTGTTGATAATTTGCCCCATCTATCAGACATAACGCCAACAGCTTCGTTACCAACTACTTTAAAATAAATTTGCGGATATTGGGTAAGACTTACCCCACCAAGTGCTTGGCCGACATCGGATAATGACGGATTCTTAACTACATTGCCTGTTCCTAATCCAATATACACTGCTTGTTGTTTTATGTTTTCGAATTTACAATTAGCAATTAACGTGTTACGTGGCCCATACTCTTCGCCTGGAATGTTGCCACCAGTCAATCCATATCCTAATGAAAACCCAACTTTGACGTCATGGATATAATTGTTGTCAAACATATTATCAATAATATCTTTTGCAGAATATACTGCATAATTAAATCCACTAAGAGAAATATTTTTAAATTTATTTCTTTCACAGGTAGTTATTGCTGATAATGCAGTTAAACTAATACCGATACTATCTTCATCATCGTCAGTTAAGTCGCCACTAATAATTAAATTTTCAAACACACTGTCGCTTACACAATACAATTCAAGACCAATTTGATCTCCAGTAACAGTATGTAGGGACATGTCTTTTAATGTAATAAATCTAGCCTGGTTACCAGTCCCTAGGCCAGCAGTATCGGGATAGTCGTCATTGATTAGTTTAACCATTGAGCCCATTGTTACACTACCAGTGTACTCAATAATTGTTTTATCTGCACCTGCTCCAATGATTGTAGCATAACTTGGTATTAGTAGAGGTTCGCTAATAATATATTTTCCAGCTGGAATTTCTAAAATTCTTCTAGCAGTATAACCGTTGGGGGTATCTAAGTATGCTTGGGTTGCTGAGTTTAAGAATAGATTGTCAATAGCACGTTGTATAGCGGCATAGTCGTCAGTTAACCCGTCACCGGTTGCACCAAAATCAAATACTGTAACTCGATCATCTAATCTATCTTGTAATTTTCTTGTAACTGGAAAATTAACACTTTCACCGGTAATGATGGATGTGTCGTTAGCTTTATAGATATGTTGTAATAGATTTAATAAGTTACCTTGAATAGTAAGGTCATTTTGTGTTAAAATCTTAGTGTTGCCAACGGCAGGCGAACCCTCAAAAACTGATCCATTACCAATATATAATTCTTGAGTATCAACAGCCCATGCTAATTCGCCACTGGCTAATTGAGGCATTCCTGTAATTTGTTTTTGTCCTCTACGGATCTGGATTCTTGAGATTTGCACAACTGCCATAATAATATCCTCTTATGTGATATTTAGCTGTTTTCTCTGTAGTATTGTTCCACTCTGTTCCACCACTGTGCTTCCCAGTGGTTAAACATGTTAGGTGTTAGGATAAACTCTTGGTAACTAGGATCTCCCCATATTAACGGCTTAATTTCCGGGGGTTTGACACACATAAACACAACACCTTTTCGAATGTTAGTTCCATGCACTTTATTGTGTGCAAGTGCATAAGCGACCATTTGCAAATAGTAGTCTTCAATCCACTCTTCTTTCTTGGGTTTGTTAGTCTGTTTGTGATCCATGATTGCGTCATCGTTTAAATGTACACCTACGCAATCAGTAGTCCCCGCATATAGACCTGGGTAATATAACGGGACTTCAACGCCCCATACTTCGGTAACGTTTTTAAGTCCTTGCTCAATGATGTGTTTGGCCATCTTGTGGCTTTGTACAGAGTAAGGGTTTGAGCCTGGCTCGTTAATAACACCTTGCACAATATAGTCCTCTAAGAACTTATGCATACGTGTTCCACGTCCTGCGGCTTCAGTTACAATTTCTTGTGCCTTAACCTCACCTACTCGTTTTTTCCAATTAAGGAGAGCTTGTACTTTTTCAAATGGTTTAGTTTTATCTAGAATAGTAGTTACGCTAGGTACTTTGGATCCATCTGGTGTTGCATATAATCGTTTGCCTTCTACGCTAGCTCTATCAAGAGGTGTGTAGTCAAACCTTTCAGTTAATAATGTCATGTAGCTATTATAAACTAATAGGATCTATTTGTCAATCGAATTTGTGCTTTTTATGGGTAGCTCGTTTTGCCATTCTGCTGATTTCACGCTCTTTATGTTGGCCTTGTGGGATCTGTTCTTTATTATTGGTTTTAATAACTAGTCCATTTCCGTCAAAGCGATCAACTAACTGCTTGAGAATGGGATCTGTTTCCCAACGGGCGGCAAAACGGTCATAATCAATGTTAGGAGAACCCATGCCGGAATCGGAAGCATTAAGAGCCTTCCAGGTCATCTGTGCTTCACTACCTTGATTGTTTGCGGCTGATTGAAGAGCCCTTAGTGTTGCCACTAAGGGGTCTATACTTTCATTTACTTTTTTTTTGAGTTGAGTAACATGCCTAAGCGTCTGCTGTAGTCTACTGACTCACGTTTTTCTCTGCCTGCTGCCACTGCTGGTGAAGCCATTTCTTCTCCGCCAACTTCTGGTTCTTCGCCTGTTGCTGGGGCGCCAAGGTCTGCGCCTCCCATACTGCTAGCTGTGTCTGCCGGGGCTCCCATTGTTGGTGCTTCGCCGCCTGATACAATTGCCAATGCGCCTGACAAGCCTGAACGACTTGTTTCTAATGTTGTATAAATGGCCTCTAATGCAGGCTTAACAGTATCCTGATACTTTTGAGCTACATCACTGCCTTGTTGTTCTCTTATAGAGTCTACTAATTCTAATAATTGTTCTGCCTTCATGGCAGCGACGTCTTCTAACCAACCTGTGATACGGTCGACCATATCTTTAGTAGCCATAATAATCTCGGCCTTGTCTTCTTCGCCTTCTAATAACATCCAGCTAGCTTGTGATTCATTGATATCGTAACGTACTTGTAATTCAGCCTTTAGTTCATCACGGTCTGCTTCGCCTAAATTAATTTTTTGAATAGTGCTTTCAATCCAGCTTTGTGGAACTGATAGTTTATTAGCACGTTGACGTACTGCACTAGCGATATAACTTTCGTCTGTTTTATCTTTCATAGTTTTATCTTTGTCGGCATAGCGACTCTTAGGTTCGTCATCGCTATGAACCGGGCACTCATCTTGTCCTAACTCATCACAGCAACATTTTTCTTTGTGTTCTTCAGCAAGTTCTTCACGCTCCATAATCTCTTGATTAATACAATCAAGGAATAACTTTGTTTTATGATATTCGTTATTCTCAAGTACGCTGTCAAAGCTTTCTGATAGTTCAAACTGGCTAACTTTTGTACGTAATTTATTACGTGCATCTTCTAGTTGCTCGTTAGTAAACTGTTCTAGATTAATCTTGAAGCCGAACTTCTTGGCTAAACTCTCGTTTAGTTGTGCGCTTGTGACTGGTTTTGAAAATTCTCTAATTTGCATGATTCTATCCTAGATATCTTATTATGTATTTATACGAATGACCATTTAAACATTCGAGAAATTTCTTCCTTGTAATGCTCTGTTTTATGTTCACTGTCTTCTAGTTTATTTAACAAAACTAGGTAACGATCAAAATCTTTAGCAGTTTTAATGTTTTTACGATAGACTAAACTGTCGCAACGATTAGCCCAGTAGCGGGTATCTAATTGTTTAATTTCATAGTATTTTGTCAGCATAGTTTTACTATATGCTTTCGAAGCCATTACTGCACAGGCTTTTGTAAAAAACTGCCCCACTATTTCTTTAGAAGGAATGTGCTGGATTCCAAAGTTTTCGTTGTCTAATTTCTTAATTAGAAAATCTTTGTAAACAACATTGTTGTTAGGTAACACAACAATTTGGTGGATCTTATTAAAGTCTGCTTCGAATTGCTCTGCAAGCTCTTTAACTAGCTTGGCTTTGTTGTATTTTTTACTATATTTTTTCATTTGCTACTACCATAGGATCGTTGTGGCCTATCTTAGTTACCAAACTTTTGCGGATCATGGCCTGAACTTTGAATTGGTCTTGTTCATTTAAACTTGATAGTTTAACAGGCGATTTTAATTTTTTAAGCAAGTCTGCTTCTTCGTTTGTTGTCCAGATTTCAAACTCGTCAAGCAAGTTGAAGCTAGAAACTGCTCCAAATTCTGGCTCGGGCAACGTTTGTAACAACTCGCTTATTTTCATCTTAGGCCTGCGATAGTAAGCATTTTATCTAAAAGGATGTTGTCAGCTTCTTGAATAGCATTACGACTTGGCATAACACTTTGGTGTTGCTTTGGCGGTTGGGTGGCAGCTTGTGCGGCTGCATCAGCGGCTGGTGTTCCTGGGTTGCGACTTGGGTACGGGCTTTGTACTTCTTTTACCCCGCCACTTATAATTTCTTGATAGGCCTGTTTGCCAACTCGATACCCTCTGGTGCCGCTATATAGAGCAGGATACGTTTTACCGTTAGCTTGGATAGAACGTTCTTGCCAATCAGGTTGTGATCTAGCAATAAGTTCAGGAGTAATTTCTTCGCCTGTCTTAGTAGCACTTAATGGACTTCCTGTTGCACTATCCATGACCATTGGCGGATTAACCTTAGTATTAACTTGAGCTAACACTTCTCCGCCTGCTTCAGTCTTTAAATCATCAGGCGAGTTAGGAGTAAAATCTACTCCTGATTTTGCTGCCTGAGCAACTTGGGCCATTTGGTCTGCAGGGCCTTGAGCAATTACTTTACCAGTTGCATCAGTAGCTTGTTGCATGTTAGCTGGGGCAGGACTAATTTTAAGTTCTTCAGGATTTTCATCAAGTTTTTTAGGCTTGTAAGGAGTCATCTTGGCTTCTTGTTTATCAGGACCGTATAAAGGAACTGTGCCTTGAGCTTTAGTAGTAGCTTTCTTATTATAGATATGAGCTCTTACGCCTTTCT
>Ga0209191_1000430_pt1 | contig 33039 bp, 36 predicted proteins | sample S_130626_EF_Meta_FD_187320 | JGI IMG/M metagenome (GOLD analysis project Ga0209191, IMG submission 187320) | Freshwater microbial communities from Lake Simoncouche, Canada to study carbon cycling - S_130626_EF_MetaG (SPAdes) (version 2) | ecosystem: Environmental > Aquatic > Freshwater > Lake ...
GGCTTACATGTAAATTTAGGTCTTCTGCTTCTGTTTTCACTTTAAGCGCCTTTTATGCTACAACTAAATGCGTAGCGGTGGCATAATCGCCTACAACATAAGCATTGATAATAATTCTTGGATTACCAGTTGTAATAGTATGTGTCATTAAATTATTACTGTTAATTCTTGTATTTTTAACTTGTATAGCTGTGCCGCTGGCAGTATTGTTAAACACCAATATGTTATAACTAGCACCACGACTATTTCCAGTTAGATTAATTAGATCAATGACAGTAGTGCCACCTGCCAATGTATTGATTTGAACACTGATGTTGTTATCCACTGTGGCCGCTGGCGTGTAAGTTGTGCCTTCACTAATTGTTGTAGTGGTAAGTTCAGTGGTAACTGGCACATTAAATTTAGCAGTATTGGCACTTAATACAGCATAGTCTGTGCCTGCATTATCTTCTAATGTAATTGTATCACCTTTAATTGTGGTAGCAGTGTTGGCACTGGTTAAAGTAATAGCACTGGTGCCACCTGGATTTTGAATGTCTCCGCCATTTACACGCACATCACCTGTAATCACAGTATTACCACTACTATCAATGGTTAATAAATTAGTGCCAGTGTTGCCATATGCGCCTGTGTTGAATGTAAATGTGTCAGCACGATATGTTGCCGCACTGGCTCTGTGGTCAATGATGTCAAGTCTGTTACCCGAATTCACTGTTGTTGCTACAGGAAAAGCACGAATCCTAAAACCAGTGCCACCAGCGGTAACTGTGGTTATACTTAAACTTTGTGTGCCTGGTAATGACACAGCGGTTGTATCAATACCCAATGTTAAACTGGTAGTTGTGCTAGTGCCAATAGCCATGTAAGTGCCATTGGTAACACCAGTAACGTTGGCCACTGCAACTAATGCGTTAGCACCAAATGGTATATTAGTTTGCGCTGAGTAAGTAAATGTAACACCACGGCGTAAGAATGTCAGGCCAGTGGTAGTTCCAGCTGTGGTTGTAATTGGAGATCCGCCAGGAGTGGCACTTAATGTAATGTTAGTTGTGCTGGTTGCGGCAACAACATAATAAGTTCCTGCAACAATACCAGTGCTGGTGCCCGTGTTAGTTCCAGACACGTTAATGGCTGTGCCAACTGCTGTGGCTGTGCCTGTAAAAGAAATTTGACCTCTAGTGCCACTGACTGTCACTGAACTTAGTGTAGTTGAAAAACGACTAATGGCAGTAATTGTAGCACCACTGATAGTCAATGTGCCGTCCGCAAAGTTCTCCAGCGCAAAACTTTGTAATTGCATTGCATGAATGCCGTTTAAGCCACCGCCTTGATTTCTTGAGCTTATATAATCAGTAAAATTGGTAGTGGCATAGCCGTTGTAGTTAACAGTGCCTAGGGTATATGCGCTGAGCAAACCACTGGCCGCTACCTGTGCCGCACCAGTAAATGGAACAGTTCCACCGGTGGCACTGTTACCTGTAGCAGTTTTTAATGAAAGAACTGCTGTGGTCAATGGTCCAGCCAGTGTATCGCCAAAATAATGTGCAATCTGTTGCTGAGCACCATTGCCTAATGTAGAAGAACCGGCTGGTATACTACTAGCGACATCCAGTCCGTTGTTACCAGATAATGAAGTTAAGCCCAAAGGAGTAAATGTATAACTGCTATTGGTTGTTGCTTGTAGATTACCCATGACCATACTGTTATCGCCCACGGTGGCAATACCACTGACACCCAATGTGCCTGTGACTGTGGTGTTTTCATTGATGGCCACTGTGCCCAATGATCCACTAGTGGCGCTGCCAATGTTTATGTTGTTGAAACTGCCACTGGCTCCACCAGTGCCTATATTAATAGTTTTGGTTTGACCACTGGCTGTGACACCAGTGCCAATGTTGTAGCCACTGTTGGCTGTGCTGGCCGTGCCAATGCCAACGGTTTGACCAGCTGTAGCATTGCCAATGTTAACAATAGTGCCGGCACTAAATGCGTTCACTGTGGTCGCTGTGGCATCAAATACTGTAACTGAAGTTGCACTAGTTGTAATATCACCGCCATTGATAGCGGCATCACCTGACACAGTAATACTATCTGCGGCCAGGGCATTGTTAACTGTGGTTGTTCCAGTGTTGTCACCAATACTGAGTGTAGTGGCCGATGTGGCCAAACTCACTGTGCCAGCATTGAGAGGAAACAAACTGGCCACTGATGCAGTGGTTCTAATGTCGCCGCCGTTGACAGCAAGATCACCATTGGTGGTAATGTCACCTGAGGTGCCATCCACTGACATAGCTGTTTGAGTAGTGTTATCACCTACTGCGAGTCCAAATTTGACTCTAAATTTTTCATCTGCCATAATTCACACAATCCTTATAGTAATGTTGTTGCAAATATACTTACTGTTAAAGTAGTAGCAGTTGCATTAAATGCTCTAATCCTTAGAGCACCTGCGCTGACGTCTGCGGTAAATGTTGCCAATGCACTACCGCTATACATTTCACCGTAGGTAGTTAATTTGGCTGTTGTTGCATCTATTCTCAATGCCAGTGCTTCTACAGTTTGCACATCAGTGCCATCCGTGATATAGAACAAACATTTTGATACATTCTTTGTAGTTGTAGACAGTGTAATAGTAGTGGCTGTAGCCCAAGTTGTGCTATTACCAGTGTCAAGTCTACTGCGAGTATCGTCAATGGTAATGCTTGTAGCATCAACGTTGCCCAAGACTTCTAAGTCATCACTGAATTCAAACTGTGTATTAGTATTATCCCATTTTAAATATTCAGTGGTGCCCTTCATATACAAGAAACTGTCAGCCGCAGTGGAGTCTGCGTTAACTTGTATGTTAGGACCATCTGCTATCAAGTTGCCCAGTGAGTATATACTGGCATTGGCTTGAAAGCGTGTGTTGCTTTCAATCCATTTAAATGTAGCATCTGCACCACTGGTGCCACGCTCAATGGTCAAGCCTGCATCAACACCTGCTGATGCAGTGCCGTTTACATTTAATGTAATGTCTGTGGCGTTTAAGAACAAGTCATCGTTGTCCACCGCCAATTGATTTACTACAGTTGTGCTGGCAACATTAAAATTACCCACAGGGTCAATTTGAATTGAATACTTATTGTTACCACTACTTTGATACTCACTGACCAAACGATGTGTATAAGTTTCTGTGGTGCCAACAACCTGTCCCATAAACTGGCCAACGGTATAACCATCAACCAAACTTGCTCTGCGCTTTAAGAATTCTACGGCACTGATACTGCCTGCTGTGCTAACATTGTTGATAAACTGACTGCGATACGCTGTGGCAACAAATTCAAACTCACTGCTGTTTTCCCAGTTAGTGCCATTGTATATAATACTTTGACCTTCTTGTGGAGTTGTTAAAACAACATCAATAAAGTCATACCATGTAGTGCTGTCTGCACTCCATTCAAAACTGTCTGTTGTGGCGTTCCATCTAATAGCGGCATTAAGGCCAGGTGCTACACGACCAAAGTTTACATACACATCCGTGTCTGTTTTATCACTGTTGATAGTAACAGCATCACCTTGCGCTGTAAAATCGCCGTCAATTTGTAAATCACCAACACTGCTTAAAGCCATTCTGGTGTCATATGTGGCACCACCTGCCATCAAACCAAAACTCATTACAAAGTCTTCGCTGCCAGGACTAACATCACTTGAAGTCACTGCAATATAACCTGCTCGTTCAGTGTTGGTAGCAGAAGTCTCTACTTCAAAATCTAATAAACTTCCAAAACCAACTGTGGGAGTTCCTGTGCTTTCTGCTCTTAATGTAATCACTCGGTTGGCCAAGTTTGTGTTAGCAGTGCTTCTTATTGCAAAGATTGGATCTGCTGTGTTGGATATCATTGAAGGCAATGATAATTGTCCCACAGTGTTTGTTTCACCGTTGACATCTAGTGTGTAAGCAGGTGTGTCAGTGTTGATGCCAATTCGGTTTTGAACCTGTGCAAATGTCAGTGTCAAACCAGTGCCGTTGGTTAATACTGCGGCAGTGCCACCTGATATTGTGCTGACTTGACATTGAGTTGCTGTTAGGCCAGTGGCCAAGACATAATAATACACACTTTGTAACAAACCATTGGCTGTGGCTGTTTGATATAAAATACGATCACCAGCAGTGTAACCATGAGCACTGCCAAACACTAGAGTGTTACTACCTGTAATACTGGTAGCAGTGTTAGTGCCCACTACATTAGCATAATCCACATATACGCTGTTGTTAAAAAATTCAGCGTAGTCACTGTTCAAGCGCAGTAATGTATAAGTTGTTGGGAACACACCCGGTGTTGGCTCAGGATAATTGTCTGGGCTCCAATTGAACTGTAATGCGGCCTTGTTTAATGTGCCATACCATACACTGCCCATACCGGAAAATAGTTGTTCAGTGGCAGTGGTTGCGCCACTGGTTCTACCAAACACAACTGCTGGTCCAGAATCATCTGTGGCATTGCTGGCCGCATCTGTTACACGTTGAAGTAAACGAATAGCACCTTTGGCTTCACTGGGATTTACTTCAGCAGTGGTTACTCTGCGTTCAAACACAGCAGGAACTTCAGTTTGTGTAATATACAATTGGTCACTGAATTCAAAGCGTGTGTCTGCTTGATTCCATTTTAATGATTCATTGGTGCCATTAAAGTATATAAAATTGTCAGCGGCTGCACCACTGGCATTGATTTTTAATGTGTCACCATTGATACTTAAATTATTGCCCAATGTGGTTAAACTTGAGGCACTGGCCATGTTCAATACATCAGCGGCTCCAAATGCGTTGACAGTTGTTGCTGTAGTGTTATATAAATTCTGTGTTGTTTGTGTACCTACTACTGTTGGATTGCCAATGGTCATTGTGCCAGAATTGGCACCCATGTTCACTGTAGTTGCCGCACCAAATGCGTTCGCAGTTGTGGCCACAGTATTGAACACTGCTTGTGTAGCACCAATACCTACAATAGTGGCTGGTTTAATTTGAACTTTACTGCCAAATGTTGGACTGCCGATATTGACTTCTACATCTGCGCCATTACCAACGTTAACTGTGGTTGCTGTGGTATTGAATAAATTACCAGTAACGCTGGTTGTGGTAATGTCGCCACCATTGACTGCTAGGTCACCAGGCAGTGTTGCTTGTAGCGTTGAGAATAAAGCCGCATTAACAAATGGACCAGCGGTGTTATTATTAATGTTAGTTGAAAGAGCAATAAGAGGAGCAGTGGCATTCCATGCTGTGCTTATTTGTGCAAATTGATTTGTTGCTTGGCTGTCACTGTCTAATTGGAATGCTAAATTGGCACCATCATTAGTTGTGTAAGGTGTAGCACCATAATTCTTACGTAAGAATAATATAGCATTTGATCCTGCGCCACTGTTGTTATATTGTAAAGTAAATCTATCTGCGCTGGCCGCTGATGTAACGGTGCTGGCCGCAACCCATGCTGTGCCATTCCAATACAAGACCTGTCCCTGTGCAGTGCCATCCGGAATATTATCTGCCACAGTGGCAATAGTAATTGTGTTGGCATCTGTTCTGCTCACTGTAATATTAGTACCACCAGCAAATTTAACTGCGTCAACTGGCGTACCAACCTGTGTTAGTGTTAGGTCAGCACCACCCGTGGCAGTGTCTGCTTGAATGGCATAACCAGCAACTGCACTGATGTTTTGCCACGTGGCATTACCATTTCCGTCTGTGCTTAAAACTTGTAGGTTTACGCCATCACTGGTGGGCATTATATAACTGTTACTGATGGTAACAGCACCTTCCAAGTCGCTGGTGCCCAACACACGTAGATTACCACGCACTAATAAATTACTGCTTACACCACCGCCTGTGGCATTGCCTTGAGTATTGGCATACAGCGTGGTAAAGTTAGTGTCATTAACTTGACCCTGAGGAATGTCAGCACCAGTCTTAACTGGTGTGGTCTGTGTTGTGCTGTACAGCGTAGTTGTGTTGCTTGAATTAACTGTGGCCATGTGGCTCCTTATTTGAGATTATACTGACGATATATTCTTGGTTGCCATACTGACGTTAGTTTAGTATGTCCTCCACTCCACTTGCCTAGATTGTTTTGGTCTTCTACAATACTGTATGCATTTTCAAATTTCTGGCTGTAAATGCCAGCATCTTGTTCGTTGTGGCGTTTGATATAATATTCACGCAGTGAAGCATACACATAACCTTCTGGCCATGTTGCCAACACAGCATTGCTTTGAACTGTTTGATTGATCAAATACACATTGGTCACGCCACCATTAATTGGTGTAGTTCCTCTAGTAGCTGTGAATGTTATGCTTGTGGTGTTAATAATTGAGGCCACTGTGTAAGTACCGCCTGTGCCCAGGCTACCTGCGCCAGCTGTGGCTGATATTTCATCGCCCACTGCTAGGCCAGTTGTGTCTATACCACTCAGTGTGGCGGTCCATGGACTCACACTGCCAGTGATAGCTGAAACGGTGCCAGTGGCGCCCAACAACACATCATTAACAGGACTGAACAACAAAGGCCATGCTTTGTAGTAATACATGTTGATCAACGCACCGGCGCCAATTAGGGGAAGGAATTGGTAATTGTTGTATACTTCACTGAACTTGCCACGGATAACCTGTGGCACGTTGAATGGTTGCATGTAGAACTGTGATAACATGCCCTGTGTGATAATGTCTCTGTCGCCAATACGATCATACACTAACCATGGTCCGTTTTGTGTTGTGTTAGTGCCAGATGTTGAGAATGATATTGTACCACTCACTGTGCCACTGTTTGCCACGTTCAATGTAATTACACTGCCCACTGTACTACCAGTTAGAGAACTAACAGTAGCGGCCGTGCCAATTCCAGTACCAGAAACAATCATACCTGTAGTTAAAGTTTGATTGGGTGCGCTGGACAATGTAATAGTAAATTGACCACTAGTGCCCGAGGCTGTGGCTGTTGTAGTATATGAATTACCTTGTCTAAAAAACACAATGGGTTTGTTCATGTCATTGGGAATGGCGACGCGACCATTTTGATCTGCTACTCCAATGTTTTCTATTGCATATGGATCACTGCGTAAAGCGGGTAATTCAATGTTACGCATTGAAAGTTCCGCCATAAAAATACAATCTTTAATTTCTGCATCATTGGTGCTGCCTGTAAAATCTTGGATAAAGGCTACAAGGTCATCGGCTGTGGGTATTTGAAACATTATTAATGTCCTTCAAAAAATCTTTTTTGTCCTACTTTTGTAGGATATGAAACTGCTACTGGAATTGGTAATTTGCCACCTGGATAACAAACAAATTGTGGATATTCCGTTTCCACAACTCTATAGAATTGTGCTTTTAATGTACGATCATGTTTGAGTGCGTGCCATGGCATGCCGCCAAAATATTCATCGCTGATTTTAGTGGCCACAACGTTGGGTAAATCTATCCATTTCCATCCAATAGTGCCATCAGGCATATATGGACCCAGTGGATCAGCAACACCTTTTTCGGCCATTGTTCTATAATCTTTAACCGCTTCAATGATTGCTTGCATGTTCATTTGTTCACGTTGAATATAAAACTTGCCATCTTCACGGCCTGTGGTAACTTTGATGTTGCCGCTTTTGTTTAAATCTGTTCTGGTCCAATCGCCTTTTAGGCTGCGGTATAACTTGTCGTTTTGTAATAGTTTGTCAGCTACACCATTGTGGTTAGTAACAGTTCCACCGTGATCTTGTCGCCAGTAATTTAAATTCTTTTCTGGATCTGTGTCACTTAGGTATTCGGGTTGATTAATATCGTTCATAGTATTATTTAGCGTTTTAAACGACGAAAGGGTCTTGCGACCCTTTCTTATAGTTTTACTACTTGATATTAAGAAGTAGAACCTGGACCAGCGTTTACACGACGGACTAATCCACTAGCACGTGGAGTAGTAACAAGTGTAGTACCAGTTGTGACGTTGTTTAACATACCAACACCTGCTGGGTTACGTACGATCAGCGTACCTTCCATCAAGAATTGATCTAAACTAGCATCAGCAGAACTGAATACTTCGTTGTTAGGACCTAGGTCACGTAATGAACCCCACTGCAACACGTCTTCGTTCAAGAAGTAAATGCTGTTAGAAACACCGGATTGGTCCATGATCCAAGAATCATAGATTTCGTATGTGTAACTGAAGTCACCTTCGTATGTTTGAATCGTGTCACCACGCTCAACGTTACGACGGTTTACGCTTGTGTTAGAACTAACAATGTTATCACTGATAGTAGTTCTTAAACTTGTTGGAACAACCATGGTACGGATCTTAGCGTTATAACGTTGTTCAGCTGTGGTTACCAATTGCTTGTATAACACTGGGCTGAATGTTTGGTTAAGAGGACCAGATCCACCGTTTGTGTAGTAGTAATTACCATTGGCCACAACGTACAATGCGTTGACACCACTTGGGCTACCTGTCAATTGGCTCAATGTTGTTGAACTTGAATCACTGCTGGGTGCGTTGTAATTAGTTATCAAACCAGCTTCTGTAGTAGAAACTGTGCTGAAACTCATAGTACCAGCATAAGATGCCAGTGAACCCATACGACGACCAGAAGTGCTGGTTGGTACACCACCAGCACCACCAGGAGCAGTACCTGTTTGACCACTGTACTGAGTACCAATTTGGTCGTTACGAACCAATTGTTGTTCCACGTCAAACATCAATTCAATTAGCTGTTTAACTTCCTGATATGCCTGCGGATCTCCCCCGCTCTGCATAACAGCACGAGCAGTACCAGTGGCACCAATCGTAGTTTGGAAGATCTGTGTGAAGTTGTTCAAGTTGTAACGCTGATTTGCTTCTGCGTTGTTTGCACTAACTAATGCACCTTCTGTAACAGCGTTAACTGCTGGCAAACGATAAATGTCGTCTGTCCACAATGGTTGTGTAGAGTTAACTTTGCGTTTCTTTGACATACACATGTTTAGAACTGGTGTATCATCTTTAACGCGGTTAGACACATCTAGGTCTAAATCTTTGACAACGATGTCAGTTGCAAATGCACCAGTACCATTGCCAATATTTGTAGTATTAATAAATCCTGCCATTTTAGGCTCCTTTAAATTTTATCTACCACCTCTGCCCGCTTTCAATCTTTGAAGCTGAGCCATTAAGAGGTTGTCTCCGGCTTTCTTATCACCAGAATTGGCTTGTTCACGAAGTTTTTCAATATTGTCGTTGGGACCTTTGTTGGTATTGCTTGAACCTTTACGGTTTGTCAATACTGCCATGCTTGCTCCTGCTGATTTAGTAGTGGGTTTGTCTCTATATTTCAAACCATCTCTAATTAAACCTAACAATGTCTCATCACTGCTGATAAGGTCAATGTTTGGAACTCCCGGTACAATTTCTCGTTTGGCGTGAGGATAGACTTTTTCAATCTTTTCACGTAGCTCATTATACACATACTCGTTTTTCAATTCCTTATCGGTAAATGATTTGCGACTCTGTGTCAAAGCTTCGTAGACCTGCTCTTTACGGATCTGTCTAAACTGTTCTATGGCAGGCTGGATCTTGCTGATCTGTTTTTGTTGCTGCCTTATATACTGTTCATTTTGAGCCATATTCGCTTGTAATCTCGCGACTTCAACTGGATCTTGTGTTCTTGCCAACTGTTGTTGAAATGTATTTTGATAGCCTTGTACTTTGACTATTTCATTATACGCTTTCTGCAACTTAGGCTGAACTGTGAATTCCATGGCAAGAGTAAGACCATCTTGGCGTTGTCTAGCTTCATTGACATATTCGTCAAATTCGGCTCGCTCCACTTTCAACTGTCTTGCGTCTTCGTGTATTGCTGATCCTTGACCTAAAATACTAGCGGCTTTCTTAGCATCAACTATGACTTCTTTGCCATTCTTCATGAATTTGAATTTGGCGTTGGGGTTTGTTTCTGCAAACTCCACGAAGTCAATTAAATCTTCTGCTGTAGAATCAGTACTGTCAGTGCTTACCTCTTCAGGGGCGGCTGCTTCCGGATTGTCGCTGTCATATTCTTCAGTGTCTGTATCACCAACTTGGGCTCCATTGGGAGCCACAGAACCAGATTCATCTGCCGATGAGTCAGGACCTGTTGCAGTTTGATTTGGGTTAAGAGTTTGATTACGCTGAGATTGTGATCTCATAGCGGTCATTTTATCTGCAATAACTTGATCCAAACTTGGTACTGCGCTTTGTTCAGTGGCCGCCGGCGCTTGTGGCTGGTTAGGCGTGATCGTTGTTTCCATTTATTTTTCCTTTAAGCATCGGGCACTTGCGTGTTACCGATGCGGCTTTTTAAGTAAACTGCCCTCTTTAGGCTATTCACAAAATTATCAATGCCCGCTAATTCATTGCTTATGGCAATTCTGCGAGCGTTGTCGTCTGGTTGATGACTACGAATGGAAGCTAATTCATCGGCCAGACTAAACTTAAAATGATGAACAAACATAGCTAAATCTTTGTTCTTCAATAATCCTTCAGCAGTACTGCCATAATGTATAACACGATCGCGTTGGCTTGGTGTTAACTTGCTGGGTTGACTAACGTCAACTGTAAGTCTGCTGTTGTAAAAATCTACGGTGTCGTTTTCTATCATGTTCTATTCTATAATGTTATTTAGTGTTTAACTATAAACCTTTGGGTCGCCCATGGCCATGGCCATAAAGTCCAACTGTGACTCAGCATCTTCACCTGCCACTTCAGCGGCAATCTGCTGTGCTTTGACCTGTGCAAGTTCAGCGTCTGCAAGGAACTTCTTGTCTTGTGGACTTGGACCTTTAGCTTGTTGACTTTGTTGTGCGGCTTGAACCATCTTAACAACTTCTTCATCACTAGGCAAGTACGCATTACAGTCTTTGACACCCAATGTATACAATGTATCAACGTAGGGCTTTTTAACTTTCTTATACATTTCAGGTGTCATGATGCCTTGTTGAACCATGCCTTGAACACTTTGCAATAAACCTGTTTGTGCTTTTTGTATAATTTGTAGTCTGTTCAATGAGTTTTCTTCACTCATCATGCCCACGGCTAATTCTAATTGTAGTTGTTTGCGGTCTGTCATTGAAGTCATGCTGTCCCAACCAATGTAATCCATGAACTCTGGTTTGCGATCTGGTCTGCATTGTCCAGCGATTTTCTTAACTCCGTAGTCATCACCATATTGAATCAATGTGCGCCATATCAAATACAGTGCTTCTTTGAGGCCTTCCGCGGCATTGCGTACTGTGTTGTCTTGAATAATTTGGTTTGGACTTAGTGCAAGTTGTAGTTTAACACCACTGTTGCCTGCGGCCATGACTTCTGGATTGAATACGTCCTGTGGAGTAGTCATACCAACCATGGCCATGACGTCTTTTTGTATACGGTCCATGCTTTGTGTTAAGAACGCTAGGTTGCCGCTGGGAGGAGGAATTTGGTAAATGTCTGTGGCTGGATTAAATTTTGAATCCAGAATAAAGATAGCTGATTCGCCATCCTGCAACATTTCAAAGTCTAGTCTGTCTGGTTTGACACCAATGCGTGGTGTAGCAGTTAACAAGCCCAATTGTATTTCTGCACGAGCCGCTGATGTTGAATATTCCTGCATGGGAATAACTGATTCAGCAATACTCATTCCGTAGAAGTTGCCGGGTAGGGGTTTTGGTACCATGTTGGCCACAGGAATGAATTCTACTTCACGTGCAGAAATAATATAACTGCCGGAATAGATAACTTCAACCAGTTCTAATTCACCATCACCATCAATGTCATATCTGTTCCAAACAGTGACAATACTTACTTGACGGCTGTATGGATCAGCTGATGCCGCACTGCTCACTGGAATACCCATGATGGGCACTGAATCACGTGCGTGAATAGCCAAGTTGTTCAACACTGAACCTGCTTGGTAAGCACCGCTTTGATTGTATTCTGCGTGTTCAGTGAATTCTTCTAAATTGATATCTGGATACAGTTCTGTGGCTTCCTGTATGGTCATTGGATCATAGTAACCACAGAATGGTTGATCCTTCATTTCTGGCACTGTGGGATCACAGACCCAGTAGTGCTGTGCAATAGGATGGAACTTGATGTTGATCATGTAGCCAGTTAACTTGTACTTGGCTTTGTAAATTGTGTTACGCTTAATAGCTTCGTTGATGATGCTTTCTTGACCTTCAATGTTTTTGGCAAATATTTCTGTTTGGCCTTGTGCCAATGAAGTATAATTATCGTCTTCGTCTGCTTCACGCATACTGTCAATGTGCTTGTCCATGAGCTCATTGGTAATTTCTGTTTTTTGGTCACCCATTAACTGTTGTATTTCAGCCATGGCGGCCTGCAAGTTTACATTGATTTGTCGCTTGCTTTGGCGCAGTGTTGTCAATCCGGATTCAGCGGCCTGTAGTTCAAAGGCTTTTAATTGTTCATTGGTGCCTTCTGTTTCTATATAACGAGTAATTTGTTCACGCACCGGTTTGATCATCATCATACCATTTTTGTGCATAGCGGCATCCATGACCCAACGCTCTAGAATAAAGTGCGGATCATTCATTTGGTTAACAACTTTTGACACCATGCTGGTAGCTTGACGTGCGGCTTCATCATCCCATTCACCGTCAGCTACAAATTCAAAGTTGATTTCGCCATTGGGCATAAGGCCTTTGGCAATAACTGCTGTGGCGTAATCTACAATAGGCTTGACTGTAGGATGTATGTAATCAATGCCGTTAACGGGTGCAGTACTGTCAGTGACTGCCAAACATAGATAGTGATAATCGCTGGCTCTGTTAACAGCGTTCTTTGTGCCTAGATAACGCAGGTAACTGGCCATCTTAGTGTCCATCATGCTTTTCATACGCACAAAGTTGGCGTTGATTTTTTTGTTTCTATTGATGTCCAATATTGGAATATTTTTTATGTCTAACATATGGGCGAATTACCTTTAGTATATCTATTATTTAGCGTTTTTTAATCCGGTAAAATAATTCTAGGGCGATGCAATTCGTCCTGCAGGTCGCAGGCATGACAACGAGCTGTTAGTGCATCTTCATCATCCAATTCATATATTGTGTGAGGTGTCATTGCTGTGCAAGCGGCTATTTCAAATGATTTAGCATGGCGTTCACACAATATCATTGTGTTTTGTTCTATGGCACAGATAAACATTACAGTGAGTCCTTTAACTTAGCAAGTTCTTCATGTGTTAAGAACATTTCAAACCTACGTTCAAATATACTTTGACTCAGTATTTGTATGTGCCAAACTGATGTTGCTTCAACCCAAGTCTTTTTGACTCGTAATTTGTAATCTTCTGTGTTGATTACATCATGTTCTTCTCGTGGTGCTTGTCCACCATATACATGTATTTGTCCGTGTTTCATTGCTTGTCCTTATTCTGGTGAAAACGTTTGTTTCCACGCTGGTCTATTTGTGTATTCTCTAGATACGTATTTGTCTCGCTGTGCTGCCATGCGTTGTTGCGGAGTTTTATTATCCCAGGGTTCTGCTATGCCTTGTAGGCAAGCCAATAGAGCATACCTAGCACTATCAATGCAGTCATCTGGATCACTAAATCTTCCTTTTTCATCTACATAGTAGTTAGTTGCTTCGCTCAAGAATTGTGTGCAATTCTCATTGACCATTAAACTTCCTACTTCTAACATTTGTCGCATTTGGTTGATACCATATGCTTTGTGGTTAGTGACTCTGCCCTGTGGATCTGGCGGATTCATAATAGCTTTATCATAGACATTAAGTTCATACTGTTCAAATAATTCACGAATGCTGTTGGCACTCATAGTGTATCTGCCAGCAGTACTAGCGTCAGCAGGTAAAACGATAGGAGTACCGTACACTTCAGGACGAAGTAAATGATTGATATACTGAGTGGGGACAGCTTCTTCAATGCCCTGCACAACAATTTGTCTATGTAAAAAAGCAGTCTTCTCATGTGGTTCCCAATACATTAATGATATAACAGTTTTGTCGTTGACCAAGCCCAAGTCCAAGGCAATAACTCGTTGTATGCGTGGCATGCGTAAAAAGTCAATTTCACCTGTTTTATATGTGGGCCAGTTGCCGATTTGAAATACTGCACCTTTACCCATGACAGGCTTACCAGCAATACGTGCTTCACGTTCATGCGGCAAGTAATCTCGTTCCAATTGACGGCGTGTTTCATAGAGCAAGAATGGCATGCCCCATGGATCCATTTCAGGAACATCATCCCATGCCACACGAATAAATTCATAGCCTGTTTCTTTGTTCCAAAATTTACTTACAAGTCCGTTGAGGCCTTTGAGCGGTGTGAACGAACATAAAACTTTGCCCTGCGTGGTAGCAGTTCTAGTAACGATTTCACTGAAAAAGTCATCCGGTGGCTGCTCGTCAAACACCGCCAAATTAAGTTTGAAACCTTGTAGTTGCCTAACTTCCTGTGTGTAGTTAGCAAATAATAGATAACTGTTAGTACCACTGACGTGCCGGATCTCACAGCCGATGTTGTTAGCACCATCGTTACGCATAGTATCAACAACAATACAATCACGGGGGACAGCACCAGTGCCCAAATTTTCTGTAATCTTAACATCCTGTGTTCCTAATAATTCATTTTGCAATACCAGGGCAACCTGACTCCAACCTTCACCTGCTACCATGCAGGTAATGGGTTGTGTAAATCTATGTCCCTGCCACCAATCAGGATAAAGTCCAGTTAGGTGCATGGCAGTTTCATAGCAGGTACTCACAGTTTTGCCAATCCTGTTTGCCGCAAGTATTCCTCGGCGTTCACTGTTGCCAGTTAAAAAGAATTTCTTTTGATGTTCAAAGGGTCTAAAGTATTTGAGCTGATTATACCGCATGTCATCGGCAACGGCAATGCTCAAATCCATTAGTTCAGTTTTTACATCGCCATTTAAATTAGCCAAGGAATCCAATGTTAGGTCATACTTGTCCACTGCCCAACGTAATGCACGGCTCATTAATATTTCATTACCCAACATTAATGTAACCTTACTTGTGCTAGTTTAAAATGTAGATAATCAGTTAAACGTTTAAGTTCTTCATGGTCTAATCTTAGATGTACTAAGAAGTCCGGTTTATCATCATGATTGAATCTAAATGAGAGTTCAAATTCATCAGGACCCGTCCATATTCCGCCTACATCTAATGCACTTGTTTCATCATGAGTTAGGTTGAACATGTTTTATATCTCTGTGTATTTGATATACGTTGTGCAATGCTTGACTCAGTGCGGCAATTTCATCGGCTGTGGCAGTCCATGTTGCAGGATCATTTAATGCGGTGGGTTTATTGGTCAGTATGGCTTGTAAACGTTCCGCTATCAAACGCATGACATGCTCACATTGGCCAGGAAACTTTTCCACAAATGCTTCTCTATGTGCGGCATTTACTTTTTGTAGTATTAAAGTATCTTTGACTATGCGAGCTTGTTGCGCTTGATATATTGCGCCATCTCTAGGAGTATGGTCTGTCATATTAGTTGCTTCTTGTGTCAGTGCCCCATGGGTCAACAATAGCTTCACTGTTAAACTGTCCAAAGTCACGGTCTACGAATGTGTCCCAAAAATTACCTTTGTTAATTTTCATACTCTGCATCATGGTACGTAGTCTACGTCCCACTGGAGTCAGCGTGCCATCATCACGCTGAATTGTTTGTTCGCCTGAACATTTGCCAAGCCATTTGATAATCTCTGGACGTTCACGACCAAATTTGTCAATTTTTGTGCCATGCGGTACTTTTTCCCATGGACCATTGATTTCATAACTGATTGTGCCATCGTTGTATTTGCGGAATGTGCAATGACATTTTTTACCCACGGCTCTAGCGTCTGGATCCGGATGCGGAACAAAAGGACTAAAGAAATAATTTTGCAATTCGCTTTCGGGCGGTAAAGTAGGATCACGTGCGGGAATTTCTGGAAATGGTTCTTCGGGCACCATTTCTGCTTTATCTAGATATGGATTTTCACCGCCAATAAAATTAGTGTCAATGTCTTGTCCGTTGAGAGCATCCATGGCCACTTGATATTTTAATTTGTTGGCACGACCTTTTAAGTTTAAGACAATCCCCGTTTCATCAAAGACAAATCTCTCAAGTTCTTTGGCCGTGGGAAAGTCGGTCATTAAACCTTCCATGTCGTATTCAGCGTTACTTATTGAACGTGGCGCAATGCCAGCAACTTGATTTGCTACTTCAATTATTTCTTGGGGTGTTGGAGAAGCGTCATCTTCCCATGGGCTGGCTACGTCTGTAGGCGTGGCTGTTTTCTTAGTCATTTCATTTCCTTTATATAAACAGGGAAACTATTGTTTCCCTGCCTACTATGCTATATTGAGACTATTGTCTCATTTGTATTTAACCTTTAAAAGTTATTAAAACTTTGTGTGGCATTTTGGTTTTGTTGTGGAACTTGGTTACCAAAATTTTGGCCAAAAGATTTACCGCCGCCGCCAAATATACTGCCGGGCATCATGCCCGCACTCTTACCGTTACCGTACTGCCCTTGTTGGGGTTGACCAATATTCTGTTGTTGAGTTGATGGAGGTTGGCCGAATTGTTGCGGTGCACCTGGTAGTGGGCCTGGGCCAAAACCAACACCAGGTCCTAGATCTGGGCGAGGTGTATAAGGGCCACTAGGCATGCTTGGGCTTGGGCTTGGGCTTGGGCTTGCAACATTATTCAACAAGGGTGCTAGCCCAGCAAGGCCACCTTGCATATTAGCACTGGGATTGAATTGTTGATAAGATCCAAAACTCATGATTACTTCTTAGGTGCTTTGTATTTTGCTGGCAACTTAGCACCATTGGCAGTAGAGTTTTTCTTTGCACCAACGTTGGTGTCTGCGCTTAGACCTTCAACAGCTGGATCACGGAAACTTTTCATGCCTTCACCACGACGAGCAACTGCACTAGTTACCATGTCGGCTAGAGCACTTTTCTCATTGCCTGTGCTGGCTTTTTCTTTCATGAACGTTGAACGCTTACCGCCTGCATCCATGTTGCCAGTTGTGGGACCACGCTTTTGGTTGATCTCTTTTGCCTGCATGTTTTTTGTAGATATTCTCATACTTGATTTCCTTTAGTTGGGCCACGACCCATGTTAATTTTGTCTGCGTTGCCCTTGTAGTTTTGACCTTCACTGGGCATAAATGCTCTAGTGCCAGGAAAACGTCCGCCACCACTTTCACGTACTTGTGGATTGGCTGAACCAGGGAACATGTCTTTGCCTGGAGTAAACTTTGGTAATGCGGCAGCATCTGGATATGTGCTGTCATCGTCACTCTTGTTGCCTACTGTAGGACCACGTTTGTTGTTAAACGTTTTGTTCGGGTTTTGGATACCGCTGTGTTGGTTACCGGCGAATTTGTTTGCACCACGATTAACGCCATTACCTGCCATGCCGTTAAAATCTAAGTTCATATCGCTTTGTGTAATGCTATTATGCTTCATTTCATTTTTCCTTTTTTGCTTGCTGCCGCTCTCTTAGTAGAGTATGCGATTGCCACGGCCTGTTTAGGAGGCTTACCTGCGGCGATTTCTTTTTTAACATTCTCTGTGAATGCTTTTTTGCTGGTTGATTTTTTTAACGGCATAATGTTATTTATACTTGTTTGACCCCAGTAAGTTTGCTCAATGCTTCTGCAAAGGCCAACTGCTTGGCTTGAACTGCGTCTTCGCTGTCAGTTACTTCAATTTTAGCTAGAGTATTCATAACTTTGTTTAGAATCAAATTATGATACTTTAACACTACATTCTTATCACCTTCATTGCGAGCTGATATAAAATCTTCAACTAGTAATTCTTCGTAACGCTGTCCGCCTGTGCGGGATTCTAAGCTGGACAATAAGTCTTCTACGCTGACGTGATTCTTACTGCCTTTTTTACGGCCAGCATTGGGGCGAGCTCCGCCACGGCTGGAGATCTTTTTCTTTTCTTTGGGTTGTTCTATGCTATCTGTTTTCATAATATTATTTAGCAGGATTAAATACAGTACTAGACTAGGAATTGCAATGAATTACACATGGACCTTTGCCACACTTGCTGACGTTGACAGCATAGTTAACATGGCTGAACAACACTTTCAACAAGAAATTGATTTAATCTTTAAACCAGAACCTCCAATATACGCTAGAAACCTAGCTTATGCTGTGCTTAATCAAACTTACTATCCAGGCAGTGAATTATTAACTGTGGCTAAAACTCCTGACAATACTTTATTAGCTTATAACTGGGCTAAGAGTAACGACCGCGCATTTTGGAGCGATGATTACATGATTAACGTGCGTATGGTACATTTAAATTTAGAGTTATCCGCTAGACTGCGAATTAAACTAATCAAAGAAATGATGACGCAATGGGAAGAGCTGGCCAAGTTCAGTAAAAATCCTATTATATGTTCAACTACTATGCGACATGACCAAGATGCTTTTCTTAAACTACATGAACGGGCTGGTTACAGCATTAGAGGTAGCTATGCCTATAAAAAAGTAAGTGCTTAACAAACTCGCCTGCCAATTCGTTGATGCCTGGATTAGAAAACGGCAAAATCATTCCAGTTCTTGATAGCACTTGCGGCCGCTTAACTTTAATCTAATGTGCTACGCAACATCCAAATTGACTTTTCTATGTCCAAGGCTTGGTCTTGTGCGTAGTTACTGATTTCTTCTAGACCTTCATCACTGGCAATTATAATCAGTGCTTTATAATCTTCTAGTAAATGTTCCAAGTCCATCATCACAGTTTCTAATAACTCATCTGCTTTGCCTTCAATGGCATCTGTGGGTATTGTACTGTCTGCTACAACTTCTGTGATATCGCAGGGCATGTATTCTTGCATGGTGCGTAGTAGTTCACCAATCTTATCAATCTCTGCTTGTCTACGTTCATAGACACCCTGTAGTAGTTTATGGTCACTGCGGAAATTGCGACCTGTGATGTTTACATGTGCCGCATGACTTCTAAAATAAGCAACAAAGTTATTTTTAAAGAGTTGTGTTAGTAGTTCTGCTGTTGTCATATTATTGTCCTGGTGCTATGGGGCTTAAAATTCTGCTTGCGGCTCGTTGTCTAACGCCTGATTTGACCAACGCTTCTAAGTGCGCTCTGCCGCCGTAGATATTTATAGTGCGCTGATCATCACTTTGTAATAGGTTACTGGCTTCCTGTGGACTTAATGGAGCAGGAGTAGGACGGTTTAACATCATCTGTTGTGCTTCTACCATTCTGTTTTTTGCACGACCACTGGTTAATTCTGGTCCTGCTTGTTCTAAGTATGGTGCGGCTTCGTATAAGTTATAGGCCATACCTGCAGGACCGGCTACTCTAGCGGCACCTTTCAATATTGGACTAACAATTTTCATTGCTTGACTGCCATAACCTGGTACTGCTTTGAGATATTCCGCGGCTTTTGCGGCAAATTCTGGATTAGCAGCCTGTGCGGCACGACCTTCTGCAGAATTTAACCAACTGCGAACAGCGTTATTGCCACCGCCACCGGTTTTTGCTCCATATAGTTCAGTGAGTTTTTGGCTGACTTCAGGAGTTGCGCTTTTACTCATTTGTATGTATGGTTCAATGGTAGTAGTTGTTGGCGCACCACGCACTGGTGTTGTGCTAGGAGCACCTTGACTCAGTACTTGACTGCCAACGTTTTTACTAGCTTCTAAGGCTTTGTATTTGTCATAGGCACCCATGGCACTTTGACTTGCAGCCACAGGAGGAATACCAATTGTAGCCATGCCTATTGCATCTGCCAATGGCGCCATTATAGGACTTGCTTTGTATATATTGGCCACGTCGCGTCCACCCTGGATCAAACTTTGTGCCAATGGTCTAGCAACAGAAAAAGCATCCCGGCCCAGCTGGCCAGCACCAGTTGCACCCATACCATAACCTGTTACCGCGGGAGCAACTGCACCTAACAATGCACCTTCACTGGGTGCAACTGGTCCTGTGGGTGCTGTGGGCGTTGTGGACTCCGGCTCCGGAGCTTCTTGGGCCAAGAACGCATCAACATCAAAAGCTTTAGCGGGTTCGCTGTCAGTTTCTTTTTTTTCTTCTTGGGCTAAAAATGCATCCGGATCAAAGGCCATGTTAATCTCCTGCTCTTTCTAGTTTCAAACGCACACCGTCTGCCCTAGGATCTTTAGGATTCTTTTTGAGCCATTCAAATGCTTCTTTTTCTTTAGCATTAAACGGTTTATAGCGTGGCTCTTGTCCAACTTGCAAACGCTCATTGTCAATGCCATTACGCATGGTAGTTTTAAATATTTCAGCGTTGCGTTTAAATTCTTTTTCGCTGATGTATGGATCATTCAATGCGGCAATGGCAGTTTCTGCTCGCATACCTTCTGCTTCACTGATACTGCCTGTACCACGTAGGCCATTGTATGCTTCCATGAACGCTTTGCCTTTTAACTGTTCGTATTTTGTTTTGAAGTTACGTGCATCTGTAGTTGGCGCACTCCAAATACCAGTTAAAATATTTGGCATGCCGATAACATCACTAAAGCCAGGATGTGTTAACACATCATCAATGACTTTTAATGCTGATGCTGTGGCTCTTTCAGTCTTGGGCAATGCAATACGCATGTCTGCTAATTTTTTGCTTTCTTCTTTGGCGCCAGTTTCTGCTACTTCACGCTGAGACTTTTCAATTTCTTTTTGCTTTTGTATGTCTGCCAACGTTGGACGTGCGCTTGGAGCAGGTTGTGCTTGTGGTGCTGCCATTGCTGGAGTTGCTGTTTGAGGAGCAGCCATGGCAGGCGCAGTGCCTGGAGCAACTGGTGCAACTGGTGCTACAGCTTGTGGTGCAGCCTGTTGTGCTTGTGGAGCAACTGGTGCTACAGCTTGTGGAGCAGCCGCTTGCGTTCCAGCACTTGCTGCCTGTGGAGCTGGCTGTACCTGCATTCTTTGTCCTGCTAAACTACCATCTGGCGACAATCCCATTTCCTGCATGGTTAGAGTAGGCAAACCTTCTGCTTGTAATGCTTTGTTGTAATTTGAAAATATATCCAAACGGTCTTTAAATGTAGCCTTAGACAAATCATTGGCCAAACCTTGCTGAAGAACTTGCAAGCGATTAGCTTGTTCAGTGGTCATGTTTTCTCTACGGAAGCCTTGCTTTTGTTCAGCGGCTTGTTGAGCATCAAGTGTGCGTCGTGCTGTTAATGGTTCATTGCCTTTATATACTTCATTTGTTTTGGCATTAACAATACGAGTTTGACCTTTGTCATTGTGCTGTGCTTGATATAAGTTGCCAGCTTTGTCATTGAAAAACTCAGCAGTTGTGCTCCATTTACCTTGACCAGCACCTGCGGCCGCTGTAATCAATTCTTCTGGAGTTAGTGCTTTACCTTGGTCATTAAAGCCTTCAATTGGTGCGCCATTTGCACCAACCTTGATCAAATAACCTTTACCATCTGCGCCTGTGACAATCTTATCAGTACCGATACCAAGCTTACTGGATTCTTCATCACGCAGTGCTGTCATACCCAATGCGCCAAATAATATATACTTGCCCCAACTGCCATCTTTTTTACGCTCTGTCATCATTCTAGCAAGTTCACTGGGAGTCTTAGTGCCTAATTCTGCCTGTGCTTTAGTTTGTTCACGTTGTTGTGTGATCAAGTCAGCGGCACGGTTACGAGCACGTTCACGTAATGCTGGAGGTACAGTTTCATCTGTGCCCATCTTCATTAATGCTGAAGGATCGTTTTGTGCTGTTTGATATTGATCAATAAAGCCTTGGCTTGACGCAGGCTTGGCTTCTGGTTTAGCCAAACTATACATATTTTGTGGTGCAGGTGCAGCCTGTGTTTGTGCTTGTGCTTGTTCAGGACTTACCGGAGCTGCCTGTTGAGGAGCTGCCTGTGGTTGTTGTGCCTGAGGAGCAACTGGCTGTACTGGTTGTGGTCGTTGTTGTGCGGCGCCACTGGCTGGTGCGGCTTGTCCGCCTAGTCTAGAATCTACAATACGACGAACATTGTCATAGCCACCATTGGCTTTTGCGGCTGCTTCACTGATCTGTCCTGTTTTTAAATAATTGCTGAGACCTTGTGCGCCTAGGAAGTGAGCGGCACCTAAGTTCTGTGGAGTAGGTTCAATGCCTAGGTTCTGTAAGTATCTAGCGTTTTGCTGTGTATAAGCATTTTGTGCCTGTGTTTGTTGCTCAGGCGTTGTCTGTGTAATATCTTCTGGCAACGTTGGATCTAATTTGCGAGCATCTTGATAACCAGCCGCAGTCATACCATATGTGCCGTAGGCTGTGCCTTTGTTTCTATCGTGGTAGCCAATATCAGGACGGTTGTCACTTTCTTGACGTGCTATGTCGGCATTGTAGTCTTCGGGCGCAACAGGCATATTGCGGCTTTGAATTCGCGGAGTCTGCACAGGACTTGTTTGCGCAGGAATTTCTTGTTTGGTTTCAATGGTTCTACTACCATTTTCATAGGTAATAACTTTTTGTTCTTTGACAGCAGTTTCATCGGCACGTTTGGCTTCTGCTTCTCTACGTTTGCGTTCTTCTTCTTCACGCTTTCTACGTTCTTCTTCCGTTTCCATGCCCGCGGGCATTACAGGCGCAACCGGCGCACTATAATCTGTGTATTCGTCATAGCCTCCATAATTGCCCATTGCGTCATATTGTGCCATCATTTATTCCTTAATTAAAACTTCCATGGAAGCGCAACGCTGGCGCTCTTACCACTAGTGCTGGTGCCTGTTGGGCCCATGTTATTATAACTTGAACTTGGTGCACCGTAGGCTATGTTAGCCAAACGACCATATGCATCCATGGGCACGTTTGCGGCTCCTAGAATTTGATTGGCTGCTGATATAGCACCTGGCAATGCTTGTCCACCGTAGCCCATTAAGCTGGTAGCGGCACCTTGTCTTTGTTGTGCAACTTGATTGGCAACCTGTGCGGCAATCTGTGCTTGTTGGCCAGCGTTTGCGCCTGCCATTTGTTGTCCTGCCAGTGCTTGACGTGCTGAACCCAACTGTCCTGCTCCACCAAAACCTATGCCTTGGTTAGTTACGTTTTGTTGATACTGTGCCTGCGCAGGTGCAAGTGCAGCCTGTATTTGATTCTGTTCATAGTCTTTGCCGAACAGGCCTTGTAGGCCACTAACGCCTGTGCGTAGTGCTGATTCACCGGTTTCACCTAGTGTCTGTTGAACTTGTCCTGCTGTACCAGCTAGGTTTTGTCCTGCTTTATACATGCCCGGCAAGTTTTGTTCATATATGCCTTTGGCGCCACCTACGATGTCTTTGTACGTTGGAGCAATGACATTTGTATAAAAGTCACTTTGTGCTTTTACATATTCACGCTGTTCCGGACTTAGCGTTGGTATTGATTGACTACTGCTTTTTCCCATTCCCATGATTAATTTCCTTTATTTTTATTATTTAGCATAATTAAGCCAAGCCCTTGCTACGTAAGAATGCATCACGAGCCTGAGGATCTAGGATGCTCAAATAACTTTGTTCTGCTGGGCTCAATTGAGGATAGCTGGGCTGTCCTTGTAATATACTCAAAGCACTTTGGAACGTTGCAGGTTGTGCTATGTTCTGTATGCCCCATGGTGTCTGTGGCGCTGTGGGCACTGTGTTGTATGCTGTTGCATTAAAGGCGTCGCCTGTTTGTAATGCTCTACCTGTGCCCCAATAGAATTTACTTTGGACATCATTGGTTGTATTGTAAAACGGTATGGATTCAATCATGCCAGGATTTAGATATTTGCCGGCTTTGCCTGTTGTGGGAACAACTGGTACCGTTGGGCCTGGGCCTATAGGAACTACTGGAGTGGCTACACCGCCGTCTCCGCCTCCATCACCACCTCCATCACCACCTCCATCGCCGGTATCACCCGTGTCTCCAGTATCATCTCCGGTATCATCTCCGGTATCATCACCAGTGTCATCGCCAGTGTCATCACCAGTGTCATCACCAGTGTCATCGCCAGTGTCATCGCCAGTGTCATCACCAGTATCATCTCCAGTGTCGTCTCCTGTGTCATCACCAGTATCATCACCAGTATCATCTCCAGTATCATCTCCAGTATCATCTCCAGTATCATCACCGGTGTCATCTCCTGTGTCATCGCCGGTATCGTCTCCACTGTCGTCTCCGGAATCGTCACCCGAATCATCTCCACTGTCACCAGTATCACCAGTATCACCAGTATCGCCAGTATCGCCTGTGTCACCTGTGTCACCACCGGCATCACCACCTGCGTCACCACCTGCGTCACCACCGGCATCACCTCCGGCATCACCACCTGCGTCACCTCCGGCATCTCCACCAGCGTCTCCGCCACCTCCGTCGCCACCACCTCCATCACCACCACCGCCATCTCCTCCGCCACCTCCGTCGCCTCCACCTCCATCACCACCACCGCCATCATCAAATTCCATTAAACCTGTGTATGGATTGACAGCGCCGGATCCGCCATGTTCTTTTAACAAGTCTACTTCATCTGGATTGATGTGAGCCACAATGGTATCTTCACCGCGTCCGTGTTTAGCCAGTTCTTTAGCTAGGCGTGCTAGATCAGCGTCACTTAGTGTGCTGAAATCAATTTGGTTCTGTTTTTTCTTCATGGGGGTGATGTCCTGTCTTATTGCATATTTATGCTAAAATTTTGATCAATATATTGGACCAAAGTCTGGATCACGTTTGAACTTTTCCACGTAGGCTTTCCATGACATGGCAAAGTCTTCGCAGGTAAACAAACTGATTAGTTCTTTTTGTTTAACATAGTTCTCAGGATGTGAGGCCTGTGTTTTGTTGATCAATGTGGCATACTGACCGGCTAGGGGCAAACCAAATGCTTCTAAAGTCTTGGCGGCTGTCTTCAATGTGTTTTGACTACCAGCTACATCATCTACCAACAGTATAGGTAATCCTATGGCGCGGCCTTCTGTAAAGTTTAATAAGCCGTAGACCTTACGTGCTTTCTTTAAACTGATCATTGGTGTGCCCAAGATAGTTGCCATGGCCAAGCCTAGGGGAACTCCAGCATCTTCACATGCTCCAATTTGCACATGCTTGTCGGGCAGTTTATCTATCAACAGTTCAGCCGCGGTGAACACAAACTTGGGATCAAACATACAACGGCGTAGATATATCTGCCATGTGTAATTTGTATTGGCTCGCTTGCCCGGCAACTTGTGGCCACCGGGTGCTACTCTGTATACTGCACGATGTTCTATTTCGTCACGTAGGTATTCCCACTTGGCGGCTTGTGCCGCTTGGGTGGCTATGTTCTGCAATTCTTGTGCTCTTTGACTATTCATTTCTTTTCCTTTTCTATTAAAATTTAACAACTTGAACGCTAATGTTTCTGTTGCCTAACTTGCTCTGTGAAACTTCACAGGCTCCAGTATCATTTATCACTCTAAACAACAAATCTACCCTGTACAAATAATAAGCACTGCCAGGATTGTCAATTACGTTGGAGAACACAGTTTCTTCCACGGGCAGTGTGGCTGTGCCTATGGCCACGGCATATTGATAAGTTTGTAGTGCCACAGTTTGATCATAGAAATATTGAAACTCTGTATTGGTCAATGTCAATGCCGGCACAGCCACGTATCTGTTAATGGCCACAGTATACTCTAGAGTTGTTGTCGCTGTGGCAGTGTATGTTATGGTGTTGTCCATTTGAGCACTGATGAACACACGATCCAAATTACCATTGACAGTGACATTGCTGGCACAGTCTGTGGTATTCCAATATACGCTGCCGGGAAAGCCTGGACTTACACCCACCACAGGAGGTTGTAGTGTATTGCTGACTTTGATTGATCCACCGGTGCTGGTACCCGCGTTGGCAATGTCCACAGCACTTTGCAGTGTCACTGTGCTTTCAGTGCAGGCCACAACTCCGGGCCCTGTATACAATCCATTATAATATGCGCTGCCAAATATCAAAGGCAGTGTGCCTAGTTCAAAGGGCGGTGTGGGCTGTGCTGTGGCAAAGGTCACTATAATAGTTCTTGCATCCTGCCAAGCTATTGTGCCAATTGCAATGGGTGCAACATATAGTACCGCAGGAGGTAAATTGTAAAATGTCACAGCACCCTGCACTGCACCCACATTGGCCACGGTAAGGGGAACTATCCATGGCGTATTGATTTCATCATAGTCAACGCTGACCAGCGCACCTGCGGCTATGTTAGTGCCATATACATATTGTCCTATGGCAATCTTACTAGGTATATTGGCATCATTTTGTCTTAGACTGCCGGGATCACTGACGGTAAGTTCTGTGCTACCACTGGCACCATGCCCGGGTGTGGTATAGCCTGCCACCGTACTGGGCTGACGCACATTGCCACGTAGCCATGCTGTGAAACTGTCATTGAAGCCAGAGAAGTTTTGCCCTAGGCCTGATGGGCCACTCAGCGCATAGTTGATGGCCTCAACTAGACTTTCACTGTCCTTACGTGCATATTCAACTGGAAACTGTGCCATTAACGATCATCCTCTACTTGTGTATACTGCCACGTGATGCCTGTGACCATCCATATTTGTTGATTACTGCTGTTGCTCATGTTAACGCTGTTGACGCGATAAGCATTTTGATTATACTGCATCCATGGATATTCTGTGTCACTGCTGATCACGCCTGTGTTAACACTCGCAGGAGCTTGTCCCACGCTGTTAGCACCTTTGAGAGTGACGCTGAGATCACCTATCAAATTGGTTGACACTGTGCCACTGAGCGTCTGCGGTCCAGCTGTTGTGCCCAACCAACTAACACTGGTAGTGGTACAGGTAGTCACAGTCTTTACACCATTGAAGCCATTGGGACTAACGTTTTCAATCAGTATGGTATCACCTGAGTTGAAGGGTGCGCTTTCCTGTTCTGCAAATGTCACTGTGTTGTAAGTGCCATCCGTTGACGCTGTTAATGTAGTAAAGCTGGCTGCACTGATTGGAACTTCATTGTTGTTCAAGTTCACAAACTCTGGCAGTATCCTATGCACCAGCAACTTACCACTGTAGTCATTCAACAGTTTTAAGTTGTCACGTTCAAAGTAACTGCTGATTAGTCCATCAGGATTTTCTGTGGTTGATAAGAAAGCATAACCTTGATCCTTCTGCACAATCTTCTGCGCTGATTCTCCTCTAGCATAGATCACTGTTCTACTAGCAGGACGGTATAACCATGTGCCTGTCGTTGGACTATAGAAACGCACAGGACTTTCTGCGGCTGCTGTGGCTGCTGTAACATCACGGGGAGCATTCCAACAGTCTAGGTCATAACGATATGAAATCATCTTGTTGGGCACACCATACGTAGTGATAGCCACTGTTAGGCCTGTTGTTGTACCGGCCGTAGTTGTTATAGCACTACCGTTTGCTGTTGCGCTTAGTGTAAACGTTGTTGATCCGTTTGTGGCAATGATATAATAGGTTGTAGGACTTGTGTAGCCTGTTATTGAACCAGATCCGGATAACGTGCCGCTGATCGTAATAGCTTGCCCTAGAACCAACGTAGTAGCATTACAGCTAAACTGACCTGCTGTACCTGCTATAGCAACTCCACTTAGATTATTATAAGCGGCAGCATCCACAGTAGGATAATATATCTCAATTTGGTTACGCTGTGTGTTGGCCTGCATGTAAATTCTATCTGTGTAACGTTGATCAATTTGATTAAAGAACCAATTCTTTACACGTTGATTACCCAAGCCCACGAACTGTGTACCATCAAAGGCCCATACGTCTCTGGCATCAATACCATAGATAACTTTGTCTGTGTTAGCAAAACAGTTTGCCGATAATAATCCTCGTCCTTGATTAAACAATCTAACACCTAGGATAGGAGCATTGGTAGTTGTATAGTTGATAGGACTGAACACCACTGTGTCCCAATAACTGCATAGAAACAACTGACCATTACAAGGGAAAGCATCTAGGCTGGCTCCTCGCAGTGGAACTTCAAGTTGGTTGGCCACGTTCAATATTGTGGGTGTCCATGTTAAAGGAGCAGTCTCAAGTCCAAAGTTCTGGCTCCACTGTACGGTAACAGGATATTCTTCTGTTTGTCCAGTGGTCTTATTTGTAGCTGTTAAGTTACCTGCAACTAGAATACTACCAACGTTGGGTGTATTGTATAAGCGCATCCATCCTGCGTGTACTGCACTCCAATTGGGATTATAGTTCCATGAATATTCCGGTGCCACTGTGCCTATACTGTTGCCAGGATATACTGTGCCGATACCATTGGGAGCGTTAAAGTTTATTGTTGATGTGGTCGCTGATACAACTTCAAAGACACCATTAAAGTAATTGTTGACGTTGGCGATCTGTATATTTTCTCCTGCTGTAAAGGGCGCTGATGGCTGTGTTTGGTCTAAGGTAATTTGATATTCTGTATTACTAATGTAGGTAATGTTTGATATGCCCATGGGTATTTGATTACTGTACATGATCATGCGAGGTAATTCTGGACCCACCGTGCCTGCTGTTGTCTGTGCGCCCCATGTGCCTGTTAATGCATAACTCACGCTGGTAGTGGTTGATGCAGTGACTACATATGTGCCTTGATACTGCGCCGGCACAATGGTTGATACTGCAATGGTTTGTCCCACGTAGAAAGGAAAGTATACAAATGTCAGGCCTGTAGTAGCACCTGGCAGTGTAGTAACTGCTGTGCCACCTAGTGTAGTGCTCAATGTGAATTCATTAAAGCCATTTGTTGCTATAATGAAATATGTTGTGGGAGTAACATAACCTGTGATTGCCGGAGGCTGAATGCTGAATGTGAGTCCAGTTGTAGATCCCACTGTGGTAACTATGGCCGCTCCACCTGTGGTCTTAAGCGTAAACAACGTGGATCCATTGGTAGTGGCAATCACGTAGGTAGTGGGATCACTATAAGCTGTGATCGTGCCCGTGCCTGAGAGCGTACCCGATACGATGACTTGCTGTCCTACCAACAGTGTAGTTGCCGCACAGGCAAATAAACCTGCGGTATTCACAATGCCTACACCAATTGTGTAAGTTAGTCCTGTGGGCGTACCTGCTGTGGTAACTATGGCCACACCTGCGGCAGTTACCAGCGTGAATGTTGTTGTGCCATTGGTAGCACTTATTCTATATGTTGTGGGATTGGTATAGCCTGTGATTGTGCCGGTGCCACCCAATGTGCCGCTGATCGTAACTGTTTGTCCCACGCTGAGTTGTGTGCTAGTGCAGGAGAATTGACCTGCTATACCTGTAATCTTTACGCCTGATATAGTTGCAGTGGGCACAACCACAGGTGTAGTTATGGCGCCACTGACTGTGACCTTTTGATTGACCTTGAGTTGTTCACCACTGCTGTAACTAAACTTACCTTCAGTGTTGGTAATAGTCACAGTGGCCAAAGGAGTTTGTTGAGCAAAGCCCAAGGTAGCTGTGCCGGAACCTGATGTCGCTGATGTAGTCACTATTCTATATGCCGTGTCTTCTGGCCAGAACATGGGAGGATTCTGTGCGTCATTGAAGAAAGGCACTGTGCCGCTCCATGATTCTGTGATGTTCTGTCCCTGTGTATATGTGCCGACACCGTTGACAGGAGTAATGTCATACCATAGATAGTTACGTGCGGCATACCATTTACCATCTTCCTGTGCAATGATAGTCCAGAAACGGCCATCCTGTCTAAAGCCTGAACTGATGTAAGTGGGTGTGCCTGGTGTGGCCTGCGCTAGAATATTTTGATCGCCACTGACGCTTCTAATACCTCTAACATCAGTTTCCACGTTTAAGCCAGCATTGAATTCATTAGGCCCCAAGGCCGCACTGGGCACGTCGGGTGTAAATGACATTTTCGCAAAGGGTACGCGAACTTCGTTGAGACTACTGTTTATTTGTTTTGGCATCGTGGATTCCTATTATTACATTATTTATAGTTTTTTACTTAACACAGTAAGAAAGACTTTGTTTGAATTTCCGTGATGTTAAACTGTGCCTCTAATGAAAGCAAAGTCCTCACAGTTAAACAACTTGTTTAATCTACGCACCTGTGCTCTGGCATTGCCTTCATTAGTGTAACTGAGTTTCATGTATTTTCTACGCTGTGGACCCAAGCTTGCATGTTGTATTCTAATGTTCACTGGTTCTCGCAGGTACACTATCACGTAACAGTCTTCTGCACTGAGCAAGTCATAGCTGGTGCCATGGTCTGTGGTCATGGTTTTGATTATTTTGGGTGCTGGTCTTGCCATTATACGTCCTTGAATCTTGTGTTGAACTGTGGATACTGTAGACAAAATGCAAATGCATCTTGATCCTCCATCACTGCCCACATGTATTTGAACTGCCAATCTATGCCAGTTTGGAATGGATGTCTAGTATGAAACTCTCTTAGGGCTGTGTGTAAATCTGTGTGCTCTAAAGGTATACCTTCGTATTCTATGCTTTGTGTGATCTTTTTCATAGTAAGGGATTTCTTTTATTTGTGGGTTTGAGCTCAAAGTGTTCAGGGTTACAGCATCGTTGGTTATGACAGGTAAGTTTAACTTGATAATCACTGACGTCTTGGTTATTGACATCCATCCATACCAATCTACGTGCCTGTGACATTTGTTGGTTTGAATTCTTCCAAGCGCCCATGAGTGCTCCTGTGGGACTCATTGCTCCCCGCCAATTATGGCATCCATGAGCATCTGGTGTAGTATCAATCTTTGACCATAACAATGTGCTGTTCCAACCCCATGCACCTTGTTGTTTGAATCCGGGTTTTTTGTGATAATAAGGTCCTATGTGTGGCATTATAATTGCTTCTCTAGTAAGCTTAACATATTTGGATTATTACGGAATAAGTCTATGAGTCCCAGTGCGATGAGATCAACTTGTCGCTCACTGAGATCTAGATCCAGTTTTAGTTCTATGCAATGTACCAATTCATGTAGGACTGTGTGTATCAATGTTTCTGCGTTTTGATTTGGACTAATGATTATTTCGTGTTGATCTGCTCGGCATTGACCTAGGTCATCTCCTAGTTCATAGGGCTCCGCTGTTCTTATCTGCCATTGCTGACCAAATAATGTAAATGAGTCAGGTATCTGTGCCATATGTCTCCTTGTATGTAAGTGTATTTACCTTTACGTATCTTAATATCATAGACAGACATCCCGGGTTGATGTAGTGCATATAGGTGTTTGCTACGCCAACACCAAACTCTGTTGTTTGCTTCGCTGTTGGCTCACAAACAACTCGTTTACATATGCTACGCAGTAAAAATAGAAGAGACAGATGAACGAACGTCAGTGAGTGGCCTGTCTCTTCCTCTGGCGACGCGTCAGCGTTGACAGTTAATGTTTGTGTTTGTTACTAAAAGAGAATAAGACCCCTCCCCCCATTTGATTTACTACTGGAATGTAGCTAAGTTCAAACCGTGCCCGACGTAGGGTATAGACGCATAAAACTTATGCTCGTGTGAAAACCTTTCCCAAGGTGTTGCCACGAGCGGCTTGTTTCGTTTTTTACAGACTTTGCTTATCACTTAATGGGACGACCCGCAAGTTCTAAGTTTTGGTCTCTGCCACGCACAGAGAGGACATGTGTCGCTGGGGATAACTGAATTATCTTATGCTGGGTAGCGATTGTAAAATGCTATTATTTCTTTGCCTAAGGGACCATCGGGTGCGTTAACTAAAATCCATTCTATATAGTCTGGATGCTTTTTAGCTACTTCACCTATAAATTTGCCGCCGTATTTGCCGTGTGTAAAATGCCTGTCGTTGTTGCTACTAAAGATTTGTTTGTGTTTGGGAGTTGATTTTTTTAAGTATTGACCAAAGGACATCTTGCGATCCAATCCTTGATCAATCCAAGATTGCCTAAGTGTACGTGCTTTAGCGTTTTTGCCGTGTTTAGAGTATACTGCGTTATTGACTTTGCGAGCTGTAGAGTTTTGTGTGTTACCTATTGCCATAGTGTGTGCCTGTATATTAGTTATGCGAATAGATCATTAAATGTAGTGTTGACCTGTGGACGTAGGTTGCCCATTCTAAATTCCCACTTGGTTTCTGTTTTAATTGCCTGTGCCAGCTGGGGTTGTATAACACCATTGGCACCAGTACGCCAATTGACCAAGTTGGTATCAACTAGTTCTTTGATGGGACATCTCAGCATGGTGCCATGTCGTTTATCCAAGCCCTGATGTTTATTATATTTGGGCAGTGCGCCCTGTGGATGACTGCGGTTGAACAAGTACTGTATTTCTCCCACTGTGAAATGTCCTTTTTCATTGAAATTCTTCAATGCTTTTTCTAGGGCAGGCCAACCATTCTTGTCCAAGTCAGCGTCATACATGTTTTTGAATCTGGTAGAACATGAGTCTAACCATTGTGCTACTGCGTATGTTGCGGCGTCTTTCATTTCTATCTCCTTGCGTGTAAGTGTATTTACCTTGTGGTTCACAAAAAGGGGTTATTAGCCCCTTTTATTTTATTTTTTAGTTATTGCTTCCAGTGCGTCAGCTATTCTTTCCAGTTGGTAATGTATGTTGTGTAATTCATCACCTACAGTAAATCCAAAATCATTTATAGGATCTAATCTATCTGTAAGATTATCTACTGCGTTTGATATCTCTACCATTGTGTCAATTGTTTCTTGCTTCGCCATTTTTTTTCCTTGTTAAATTATGAACTATATGTGTTGTTCATGTATGTATTATACTAAATGTATTTATCTAAGTCAAGCAGAAACACAAGATTTGGTAATCTTGATCAAAATGAAAACCTTTCGCGCACAGGTCCGTACAATCTATTATACACTATTGTACAAAAAAATCAATGGATAATTCAGCCAAAAGAAAAGCCCAAGAATGCGAAAACTTGGGCTTTTCAAAGTAACACCATTGCAGTGCTACATGTAGGAGCAAACACACTTCAGGAGAGAGTTACAGGCAAGGATAACAACACAATGCCCCTACAATGTTATTTAGCTTTTGGGCCTTAATTTAGGCATGAGATAATCCGGATTGAACACCGTTTGG
>Ga0209191_1000431_pt1 | contig 33025 bp, 45 predicted proteins | sample S_130626_EF_Meta_FD_187320 | JGI IMG/M metagenome (GOLD analysis project Ga0209191, IMG submission 187320) | Freshwater microbial communities from Lake Simoncouche, Canada to study carbon cycling - S_130626_EF_MetaG (SPAdes) (version 2) | ecosystem: Environmental > Aquatic > Freshwater > Lake ...
CACCGTAAAACACCACTTCAGCATCCTGCGTTTCAATAAAATTTTCCATTTCTATTGCCGCTTGGAGCATCTGCTGTGTCGTTTGGAAAGTTCTCAAACCAACATTGACCATGATTTTACCTTGATCCTTGCCAGTATGAGCGCCTGCGTGACGGTTATTTGTGAATGAACAATCCATGCCATGAATGTCAAACCGGCGAAACCCTAGAGCTGCCGAAACATTCATTGCTCTCATGCCTACACTTGAACCGCCACCTATCAGGCTTTCCATTCCCTCTTTGTGGTGCTGGGCAACCCATGCCACCGTCTCTAAATCATCACCATTGATCAAATGCCATACCTTAACATTTTTCCCTTTAAGAGTTTCCCAAAAGTTGGGATGGCAAACCGAGGCCATTAAATACTTAGTGTCTTTTTGCGGTTTCCTTAACATTTGGGCTTTATGCGGTCTTGGGTCGCAATCAACATGAAAGTCAGGGATAACACCCCTTTCCACCAAATAATCATGCGCCCCCGATACGGTCATTATTGGGCGCTTGAGCTGCCGCCAAGTGTCTGCAAGGCTTGGCCCATAACAAGCAATGGTCATGCGCCGGTCGTTAAATTTGCCTTTTTTCTTGAGCATGGGCAAGTGCATTGACTTTGCCATTTGCTCTTGGCGCTCGGCGTTGGTTAAGACCCCTTTAAGCATTCCACCCTCATGTCACGAAATGGAAAATGGTAGCGAGGCTCACAAAATGTGATGTTTTGCATTCCTACGGTTTCCAGCATATCCCTCAATGGATTTTGAAACCAACCCCATCGATGGCACATTGCGGGGTCTTTATGTTTAGGGTCGCCGTACAACGCAAGCATGGTCATAAACGGCTTTAATGGCTCTTTTTTAACTACGCAGTTATGAACGTAAGCAAACACCTTATCCATGCAGGGAAGCTCTAGGATCATCTTGCCACTAGGCTTTAGCACCCGTTTCCACTCGGTTAACAAGTCATAAACTTCCCACTCATAAAAATGCTCTAAAACGTGAATTGCCGCCACCGCATCAGCAGAATCACTAGCTATTTCAAGTTTTCTTAAGTCGCATTTGATGTCGGAAATGTCAGAATGCAGGTCTACGTTTATCCAACCGTCCCATTTCTTTTTTCCACATCCAAGGTTGTAGGCCGTTTCGTAGCTATCTTCCACTTGTCGATCAGTGTTTGAGGCGAGAATTCTGCCGTCACGAACTTCTGCGCCTTGGAAACTAGTTTGTTCATGTTCTGCTGTTTTGTCCATTCGATGCCCTCTTTGATGTTGCCGATGTAGATCGGGAAACCCTCTAAGGCTGGATGCGGCTCTGCAACCACATAACACCCCTGTCGAATTGCCTCAATTGCCCTGTTTGCGCTCTTGTAAGGAGCTGTGGCAGGGATCACCACTATATCGGCTCGGGCAAATTCTTCCAACATGGTTTCTTTAGACCAAGGAATTGCCCCATCAAAGTTTGACACTACCCGCAAGGGATAACCCTCTAAGTCAGGCAATATGCGTTGCAGGCTCTCACGGTTGACATGATGCCCGAACCATAGCAAATTGACCCCATTGCAATGCGGCGGCATTTCGGGGTACTCGTAGGGGTCGGCAACAACAGTAGCATCCCGCCCTAACTCTTTAATTCTTTTTGCCATCTCAGTTGTGGAGCAAGTCACCGCATCCGCAAGGCGCAATGCCTCTTGGTAGTGCAACCAATCAAAATGGTCATCACAAAAATCCACCACCACCCAAGCGCCTCGGGCTTTGGCTCTTGCCATGTCCATTAATTCATTAGCTTGAGGTTTGGCAAATATCAAGGTGTCAGCGGTCAAATCGTTTTGGCTTGCCCAATCCCCTGCAGGAATCTTGGCTCGGTAGCGCCAGCTTGCCGCATTTTTGTCGCCCCAATGGATAAATGATGTGCGGTCGTTAAGCTCATCCTTGCCATCAATGATGTCGCCAAGCTCCATCATGTTTTGCTCACGCTTTTTAATAATGGCTTGGATCAACCCGCGCCCATGTCCATTAAACGTGGCATCAGGCAAATAATCGTAGTAAGTTTGGAAATGCTCGGCTTGTAGCGCCATCGACATATTGCAGTCAAAGGTCTCGCCCTCCGGATCAATCTTGACCTCAATCAGCTTGTCCCCATCCTTTAGCCCATCGCCATTAACTCTCAGCAGCTCGCCGTCATTGCATGAGTCAAAGCCAAACAACTCAAACTGGCGGTAGCCAAGCACATAGAACAACGATATAGCCCTTAATCCCGAGGTTGTACCCCCACCTATCAGCATGGACTTTTTAGGACGATCCTGCCCCTTTTTAACGTATGGATGCCATAGTGTGACCTGATACCCATCAAGGTTGTCAAACATTGCTGGATGGCACTGGCTTGCAATCATGTAATGCACAGATGGCTGCGGTCTATAAAACGCTATCCTGTGCTCTTGCGGGTCAATAGCTAATGCGTAATCAGGCGTTACGCCGTTCTCAATTAACCAATCATGTGCGCCCTTAATCGCCACAATGGGCGAACCCGCCGCTTTCATCTTTTTAATAAGCTCTAACTGACCTTTAACGCTAGGGGCGCTTGCCACCAACAAGATTGCACCGGTCTTGGCTTCTTGCGCCTCTGTTACCTGTGGGTAACCTCTAGCAATCGCCGCATCCATATTGGCAAATAGCGTTTCATCTTCTTCAACGCATTTACCAGTAATTTTTAAAGGTAAAGAACTCATTAAAAAGACACCCCACCTTTTGAGTGGGGCATCGTTTCTGATTAGCCTGCGCCAACCATCATCAATCCTGCATTGTTGACCATACAGAATGGTGCTGATGCAGAAGTAGCTGATGTATTAGCCACAATACCTTGGATAAAGCCAGCAGACACGGTTGTGTCGTCTAGTGAACCCGCAGTAGAAGTGGTGTACAAAGGCACTTTTGGATTGCAAGCAACCAACAAGTTAACTTTAAGCATACCGTTCAAGCCAACCCAGCCGTAATAGCTAGAGGCAATAGCGGTTTGTGCAAAGCCAACCATGTTGAAACCCAAAGCCGCAGCGTTTGTGGTGGTTACAGGCACGGCTCGCATAACAGGAGTGGTGCTCGCTGAATCTGCGTAGGTGCTCATAATCACCGCATCAAATGCGTTGATGGTGGATTCGGCGCGTACAAACATATAAACGCCGTTGTTGGAAGTGCTTACCCGAGTACCAGGGGTAACGGGAAACAGTGTTGTTGAGCCTGCACTTGTTGACGCATAAGTAGCCGTCAAGTCAATGCCGATTTTGCCGTCTATGACGTAATCTGCCATGATATTTGCTCCTTATTCAGTCATTACGCCTTGGAACTGGAGTCCCGAGGCGGTCATATTGCCAGCCCAGCCGATCAAGCGCACGATGGCATCTTGGTTGGTGGACATACGCTCATCACCAATCGGAACAAAGTTACGATTTGCATGAGGACGGAAGAAAATGTATTTCGTGTTCAAGAAATAGCCAGTAGATGTCGGAATATTACCGCCGATACCACCGTCAAGAACAACGTCTGCATTCATGTACTTGGAAGCAACAAAGCCTAATTCGGCCATTTTGCTTGAACCAGGGAAACGCTGAATGTTTTGCAGAGACGACATGAAGAAGCCCCACAAGTTGTTATCCAACAAAATCAAATCGACTACGTCAGAGCCACGGCTTGTCTTTGCATACAGGCGGTTAAAACCGGTCTGAATGTTTGAGCTGGATGCAGAAACACCCAAGTCACTAGAGAAGTCAAAAGTCTGATTGCGCCAAAATGACCATGTAGCGCGGTCAATACCACCGACCACACCGGTAGAGGGCGATGCAACCACCATAGCTTGCAAACCAGTGATCTGCTTGCCGTTGTTGGCTGTACCGTCCGAATAAATACCAGTAGAGATCAAGTTCTCAATCGATGCCTCGGCAACGTCCAAACGTGCGTCAAACAAATCAATGATTTGCTCTTCTCCGCTGTTTTGGAGCATCTCCAAGCCATTGATGGTAACTGCCACCGCTGCTTGTTTGATGGGGAACTGAGCCGCAGAGATAACGTCCGCAGGGCTGATGTCTAAGACTTCAGCGCCTGAGTAGTACATTGCGGTTGAGTTTGCTTGGAATGACAATTCTTGCAGAATGGTCGAACCACCTGTAAAAGGCTTGTAACGGCCTTTCTCACGCAGGCGAGTCAGCAACGCATTGTTTTTGGTCACGTTATCGGCAACGATGCCGGAGCGTGACTCAATGGTGGTTGCTAATACGTCTGAGTAATTACTATTGGCGTATGCCATGATTTACTCCTTTTTAATTCACCTGCCGCAGCGCATTGGCAATGACGGCTCGGCGATCAGTTTGATTGACTGCACCTGAAATGGCAGCGCCAGGCGCTCCCCTTACTTGCACAGCCGCTTGTTTTGCTTTCTGAACTTGATTCTGTGCGGCGTAGCTTTGTTGCTGTTGAGCATATAAACCTTGTGCCAACTGTGGATCAAGCCTTACGGCGGTGTCATATGCTATTTGCAATTTCTCGCGCTCAGACATATGACCAATGTCCCCTAGAACTTGCGGCGCTTGGAGAAGCGACAACATTCGATCTTGGACTGCCTCAAAGTGTGCGTTTGCGGGGTCGCCTGCAAACTGCTGGATTACCGAGAGTGCTCGGTTTTCATTCTGTTTCTGCGCTTCGTACTGGCTCTGCGTGATGTGTGCCGTGAGCTGTTGCACTTGTTGCGCTAATTGATTGTAGTGCGAATCTTGTTGCGGTGGTGCTTCGCCGCCAAAGTAAGCCGCCACTTGATCCAAAGGAATTTGGAATTGCTGAATCATTTTTGCTACCGCTTGCGATTTTTGCTGCGGTGTGCCTGTCCTTAACAATGCCGCCGTTTGGAGCAATGGCGCAATCGCTGATGCCGCTGTAGCGTTTTCGTTTCTTAGCATCCACTCATAGGGTTGGAATAATTCGGTAATTGCCCGAGCCTCGGCATCCCTTTGCTTATATGTGCTAATGCCCTTTTCATAGTCGGCATCCCGCTGGGCAAAGGCTTGCTGTAATTCTGCTGGCGCTTTTTCCCAATGTTCTTTTAACTCAAGGCGCAGGCTTTTGGGCATCTCAGCTCTTGGCTTATCAGCCATTTGCGGTGCTTGGGTTTGGTCTGTTGGGAACTTGGGAGCAAACTTGCCGCCCTCTCGGGGCTGGCTGGCTGCGTGTTTGCCTCGGTTTGTCGGTGTCTTAGTCAGTGCCTCACGAATCGTATCGGCTCTGCTTTGCGGCTCTGCCGCCGTTTGGGGCGCTTCTACCGCTTGGGTTTCGGGTGCTGGTGTTTCTACTGTGTCGGGTGCGACAACTTCGTTTTCCATCACTTCATCCTTTTCATTTGTTCCAAAGTCATTTTAATCATCTCTTTACGCTCGGGCATCGGCCTATTGTGCAGGCGGTTTGCCATCTCTACGTTAAGGTTAGACATCTTAACAGGTGCAATCGGTGCGCCTGGTCGATCAAACTCTTGCACCGTAGCCAGTTGACCACGCAATCGGTCTCGGTGCGCTTCTTTCTTTTTGTTCCACTCTTGCTGTGCATATTTAACGTCCGAATGCCCCATCTCAATGGTATCGGTGCGCTTAAGGTGCTCACGCCATTGTTTTCTGCCCTCAATCATTACGCCATCAGGAGACATGAAAGGCGCAATGTCACCTCTTACTGAGGCCATAGATTCATCTCGGTACTCACCCCTTGTAACCTCGTAGGCTTCGCTACCGTCTGATGGATAAACCCAAGTTCTTTTCACATTAACTCCAAAAGCATTGCGACATCTTCTTCATCACGTTTTAGCTTAACACGAACTTCAAGGGTTTTGACCCTTTGCATTAACAAATCATAATCAATTTGTTTTCTAACCGCAACCTCTATTGTTTGCGCGGGTGCTGAAGTGATCTCTTCCCTTACCTCGGGCGGTAAACCAAACAATGCCTCTTGCAGTTTTAGCTTACGCTGTGCTTCTAGCTTTTGGTCTTTAGCCCATTGTTCATCACGCTTTTTCTCATCAAAGCCAAAGTGACCGCCTAGTGGAGTCTCAAGTGGCGGTGGAACTACTGCTACGCCTATTGTGGCAAATGGAAGCTCCGCAAATGATGCAAAACCAAACACCTATGCCCCCCATTTGGCGGCGGCATCAACCCAAGTTGGGGCAGCAGTTGCATTGGATTGCAAAACCTGTCCCGCAGTTCCCACTTGACCATTAAACGCTACCGATCCATTGGTGTTAATGGTTACAGCGTCAGTTGTGCTGACCGCGCCATTGATGATAAAACTGATCTTTTGGTTGTCCCAACTACCCATAACCAATGGGCCACCATAAGATTCAACAAAACTTGCCAAAGGTAAAGAAAACCCATTGTTTGGATACCCCGCAGCCGCATAACTGTAATTTGCGTTATTTATTCCTAACTCGTTGTAGGCCGTATGACCGCCGTCATTTACAGCATAGCTTGCGTAACTCGTATTGCTGGCGCTTGTGTTTTGCAAACTTGTGTAAAGGTATAGCGGCTCACTCGCCGTAAACCCAGCTATTACGCCCGAATCAGTGTGTGCGGTTGCGTCACCTACATTTAAAGAGCCAACATTGGTCGTGCCTGATGTGTAAGGTATCAAAACACGGTTATTGGCATCTTGATTGACCGATTTCTCAGCAGGGTAGCTAACAAATACATCCTTTGCGCCTGCCGCAAGGTTAAGTATTGAGCCTGTTGATGAAGAGATTATGGTTGTTCTAGCTAACGTACCGCTAAAGTAAGTCCCAATCCCAACCTCCCATTGTGTACCGCCTGAAATCGTGTAATAGGTCGTATTGTTGTTGCCAATTACCGAAAATGACTGAAACCCATCAACAGAGCCGTCTAGCGTGATCGTTCCAGTACCTGTTGAAGTGGTGGTCTGTCTTACCCGATCAGCTAAAACAAGGCTCATGCTATTTCCACGCCAATTACTAAGCCATCAGCACCCCTAACCACTTTCTTGGGTGCGGAAAGCTGTTGCATTGCCTTACCAATGTTTTGCATTGATTCACCGTGCATATTAGCCATTTGATCGTGCATTAGCGCCATCTTGTCCATTGCTTGGACAATCGTGCCGCCCAGCTCGTTGGTTATTTGTGCAGACGCTGCTTCAATGACCGGTAAGTCAAGGCCAGGGTTGCTACCAATCCTTGCCACCATGATCTTAGTCGCAGCATCAAGCTCTGCTTTCCATCGTTCATATTCTTCCTTTCCAGCCATTTCTCGGGCTTTAATTTGAAGTTCATTATTCTGTTTGGCGGTCTCAAAGTCCGCTTTCATCTGCGCCAATTGCATTTCAGCTTGCGCTTTGGCTTGGTGCATCTGCATCTCAAGCTGTGCCTTGCCTTGCTCAATTTGCGCTTGAGCTTGCATTTTCATTTGCTCAGTTTGCGCTTGTGCCTGCATCCGCATCTGCTCGGCCTGCTGCTCTGCTTGCATTTGTATCATCTCAGGCGGTGGGCGTGGCGGTTGTTGTTTAGCCGCATCTGCCTTATCTTGCAAGGCTTTCATGGCTTTTTCTACCGCGCTCTCCAACCCTCGACCCGCCCTAAATCGGCGCACCAAGAACAATAACATTTCGGAGGCCATAGGCAATGTCTCGGGCGCTTGGGTAACCATAGGAATTGCCTCACGCAAGAATGCACCAATACCTTGGATTGCCTCTAATGCGCCTTGCTTTTCTGCCTGCTCATCAATCTGAGCCAAGCTGTCAGCCTCAACCGCAATGTGGAAGTCGCGGATTGTGCTATCAGACAACATTTGTAACGCCGCTTGCAACATTTGCTGGTCTTGACCATCCGGCGTGTTCATAACACCCGACATCTCAACAATCAACTCAGGCGGGTAAAACTTACATATAACTTGCGCCTTGAGCTTGAAGATGTCAGTGGCAAACCGAGCGACATCGCCTTGACTGCTCTTTAACCTTAAGCTGCCAAAGTTGGCTTTAAGTTGTTGAGCACCAAGCGTTTCTTGGGCTTTGGACGATCCACGCAAGATGTCCGATATGCCCATAATTTCGTAAATGGACTGCTTGACCTGTTCCCTTGCCGCATACAGCTCACGCAAGGTAATGATGATCTGCGAGGTGTCCATCATGTCGATTGCGCCTTTTAAGCCGCCTTTTTCCGACATTGCCGCCCATGCGGTCACAGGGAATAGCTTGTTGTCTACACCCTCGCTAAACATCCGAGCCAACTCTTTAAACTCGGCATTAAACACGCCCACCGCTTTACAGGCTTTGGTCAGCAAGTAAATGCGTTGCGTTAAGTTATCTAGCTCTTGTGCCTGATCTTCATACTCGCAATAGTCGGGTACAGGAATCATTGAGCCAGTGGTGGTGGTTGCCATCAACGGCTTGGGGCATGGGAAAAACTCCTCAAGCTCTAACGGGTCATCCCTTTCATCAAGCGCTTGTGGATAACCTTTGGCAATCCAGCAAACCTTGGCTGTGCGCTTATTCCAAATCTCATAGACCATCGCCTTTTTGTCGTAGGTCATCTTGGCGGTCATGGGATTTTTGCCGTCCATGTCGGTGTTTGAGCTGGTCAGGCTGACGTTTTTGAATACGTCTCCAAAGCGCTCTACGCCCTCTTCCTTGGTCATGTAGACCGCCCGAGCTACCCACCAAACCTCATCCCATGTGCGAGCTGGTGAATGCAAGAAGTCAGCCCAATAAACGTAATCAATTGGGCTGTGAGCCGCATCAATGCGCTCTGTTGGGTCTTCTACAGTGTTATAAACTTGCGATTCGTCTTGTTCTTCACCCTCAACTGACTCGGGGCGCTCATTAACAATAACAGGCTCGTAGCGAATCCAAGCCGTGCCGCGACCAGGCAATAGTCGGTCTTGTACTGCGCCACTCATTGCGGCATCAAAGTCACCAAATTGTGTGGTCTCGTACTCCATGACACGCTCTAGCATGGTCGAGGCCAATCGACCCACAGGGTCTTGATCCATGTATCGGCGTGAAACCTCAGGTTTAGCTTGTCTGCCATATAGCGCAGGGAAGAGCACTTGGATGTTTGACCATAAGATGTTGAACTTCATCCTTGGCATTTCTATAGCATCACGTTCATCCCTATAACGCTTGACAACCTTTTGACCACGCTTTTCCCACTTATCAAATATCTTGATAGCGGTCTCAATCTGATCGTGCCAATAAGGGCCAGCGTCCTCGCCCTCATATGCGCCGGTTTCATCGTACATGATCAACTACCAGCGGCAAAGAAGAATGTCACATCCAATCCAGTGCCAGCAATTGTGGCGTACAGACTGACACCTACGTTGGCGGGAAATCGGTGAAATCCGATAGCTGGTGTGATCGTGCCTGACATTACCTCGCCGCTTGACCCGCCATTGCGGAGCACTAATGTGCCTACGGTGGTGCTGTTAACGTAAAAACCAATCAACTGGCAAGGGCCAGTGCTGACTGCGCCTGTGGCGGTGATGTTCTTGTATCCACCTACTTCTGCTACTGGCTGGCTCATATACGCTCCTCTTTATGTTGTATCTCGTAGTCCCACAGCTCATCAAGTGTGATGGTTTGCAGGGTCTTGCCCTTGGGCGGTGTCTCGTCTTTTGCCTCTTGTCTATAGGCTACTGCAAGCATTCTAAACGCATCTGCGGGGTGTGAGCACCAATCGTGGCGAGGAGTTTGACGAAAAGTTTTCTTATCTTCATCATATTCCCGCTGATATTGCCTTAACGCTTCTAGCCCCTCATCGCACCGATAGTCAAAATAACAGTTTGGCAAGATCATCCTAACCGCTTGGATGCCGTCTTGGATGCCAATCTCAGGCACGATGGCTAACTTCGCTATGCCGCCAAGGTGTGCAGCCAACTGCTCAACAATTGATTTGCCGCCGGAAGCCAGCGTCTTTGCTCTTGCGTCATGCGGTAAGTAATGGCGGGTGTATCGGTAACCCCGAGCATTAACCACATTGGCTATTTCCTCAATGCTTGCCCCCGACACGGCGTAATAGTCCATTACCCTGACCTCGCCCCTAACCACTTGATACCACCAAATGGCGGTGTCATCCCTATAACCTAAGTCCCATGCGGTGTAAACAGGTGACTCAGGCTCAAAGGGTAACTCTCTAATCCTGCCCTCATCTTGCGCCAATCGCATCTCTTGCCCATAAAACGCCCCAAGGATAGCCGCATCAAAGCTGCATTCATATTCTTGGTCGTATTGATCTTGGCTTAACTGTGACTTAGCCGCCTGCAATTCTGAGTCAGGCAATAGGTTAGACACCGAGGCGGGAAGTCTTAACAGAAACCAATCCGGCACTACCTGGCTAACCTTGTAGATGTCGTGAAATTGGTTTTTGCCCTTAGGCGTACCCCCAAACACCGCCCACCCCATAGTGCTAGACAAAGTAGGTCTCACCACATTTCCCCACACGCTAGGCTTGAAGTCGCCGTATTCATCAAGGTAAACGCCGTTAAATCCCATGCCCCGCATGGCATCCGCATTGTCCGATCCAAACAACATAATCTTTGCGCCGTTCACCAGCTCCACCGACAAATCGGATTCGTTTGTGGCTTTGGTCACCGGTGCAGCGTAATGCTTGAGATAATCCCACGCCACTCGTTTAGCTTGGCTGCGGAATGGTGCAATGTAAGCGTATTGGGCTGATCTATTGCCTTCGGTGATTGCTCGCTTGATTAGGTCGTTGATTGCCGCTACGGTCTTTCCCGCCCTGCGGTGGGCTACCAAACAAGACCAACGCTCAATCCTGTTATGGAATGGCATGAATGCCGCCCTTGGGCTATAGGGCAAGATTACTTCACGCCGCCCCATGTCACCACCATTTCTACCGGCCCCTCATCCTTGCCAGTGATCTCAGTCCTTGCCAATTTGGGTACATGGTACTCAACCACGCTTTGAAATAGCTCAAAGGCTTTTGCAGGGTTAGGTTTTATGTCATGCTCGGGAACGCCCATAGCAACCTCATCAAGCCACTCTGCCAATCTATGTGCGTTACCATCAACAAACAAAGCAATGGCCTCCCTTGCCTGTTGTGTGGTCTTGTTAGGCACACCCGCAGCTCTTCCCCCTGCTTTCTTTCTACTAGTGACTACTTTAGTTGTTTGTATAGTCATTTGGCACTCTTTTCTGCATTACGCTCAAGAATGGTCATATTCTTTTCTTCGCCAGGAAACACTACAAAATTGCGAGTTCCTTGCCCAGTAGTCCTTGAACCCTCATCAAAATACTTGATGCCTGGTATTCCTGCTTGTTGCAATTTTTTAACTATTTTTGGGTCTTTCAAATTAATGATTGATTGAGGTGACAAATTCCTCATACGAACTTTGTCGTTTAGAAAATCATTTAGTTCAAACTGTTTGACAGGCGACAAAGGAGAATCACCACCAACAAGTGCTTTACGCATTTTTTCGATTAAGTTTCGTTGCTCTGCCATTGGCTTATCCCAATCAAGCATGGTTGCAATCTTCTCGTCAGGGAGATCAACTTTGTAAAAATTACCTGAAAGTTTTGCTTTACCAACATCTAAACTTTCAAGTTGTTTAAGAACATCATCTTTTGATGCGCCAAGATATTTAGAATCTAAATTAGATAATGCAAATTTTGCATCCGCTAAATTAGGTTTGTTAATCCAAATTTGACCAGCAATTTGTTCAGGTGAACCATAAGGTAAATCTTGAACATTTTTTACAGTTCCATCAGCAAATCTCAATTCGCCATATTTTGATAACGTATTTTGATAAGCTCTTGCAACCGCTGGCGCTTCAGCGGTATATATTCCATACCCATACTCTTGCGCCCCCTCACCAGTTCCAATCTTAGATGCGTCAAACTCACCTAATGGGTTGCGCTCAGTCGGCGGCAATGTGTGCGGTGTGCCGTGATAAACATCAAGCTGCAATGGTTTAGGCGTAATTTCGCCCAACAATGACCGTGTAGGCTGGCCTGTCATGGCGGCATTAATCTCTTGCCCCGCTAACTTTGCATACCCTGTCACCGCTGGTTTAGCCACCTTGCCAAAAGCTGGAGCCATGTACCCGCCAAGCTCTTCCATGCCTGATGTTTCGGGTCTAGTTGCCGTTACCCTTGGCATCATGCCCAAAATGTCTGTAGTAGTCGGCAATACAGGGGTTTGGCTTACGTTTACCCCACCCGCACCAAATGACTTGTTTATACCCATTCGAGCTAAACCCTCTAGGTCGCCAGCCGTGCCAGGTATTTGTGCCACGCCACCCCTTACCAATGATTCAAGGTTGCTTAACGATCCCGAGCCAATGGCTTTAAGCATCCCAAGCAAATCAGTTGCGCTGGCTTTTTTGCCGTTTTTTAAAGTTATCAAAGTGTCAGGCGTAATGCCGCTGGTATCTTGTCCATACCCACCAAGTGCCGCAGCTAAGTCTCGGTAATCAGCCATCTACTAGCTCCCGCATTTTGATTAAGCCATTCATCATACGGCTTTTGGTGTTAAACCATTGCTTACTAAAGTCGCAGTTTTGGTAATGGTCAAACTCGGGGATGCCTAGCGTGTAGTGGGCAATCTTAGCGTTCTTGTTCTCTTGCTCGCCAACTAGCACATTCCACTCTTTCGGTAAGTCACCGATAAGTGAATCGGGCAACCAACCGAATCGGTGAAGCTCTGCACCCGTGTGGTCATCCACAAATTCGGGTGTTAGTACCTTGTTTCTTAGGTGATCGCAATTCCAAAGTATTAAACTTGACCAATTCTTTCGGGGATAGTCCCGATTCGCCGACTCCATTGGTGTGCCAATGTATTTCTTTGGGTGTTTAGTTTGATACTCATGCTTAACAACTTGCACCGCCTTGGTCGGGTCAAATAGCTTGCTCAAGTTGTCTATGTTTGCCAACATCAACATATCGCTGGCATCCAAGAATATTGCCCTACCTGTAAAGTTTGTAAAGTAGGGTACTAGAAAGCGTTGGTAAGTAAATGCGTTAGTACCGTCCCGCTGTGTACCAAATAACGGTGTAATGGCTACTGGCTCGCTGGTGCGCTCAATCAGGCTTTGGCAAAACACATGGTAGCCAACAGCCTCCCTTGGGTCATAGCCAGCAAATATCCTGATCATTGCAAAGTTAGCCTGTACAGGGTTGAATCAATCAGCGCAGCAATCTCATCCACAATGTTTTGCAGCTCTGTGTCGTTAGGCAAAGCCTTGCGGTTTTTGTAGACGTAATCTTTGATGCTAGTCAAATACTTGACAGGGTCTTTGGCGTTATGGAAATTCTCAGGAAAATCCTTAATCTTTTCGTAAGCCCCCATGTAAGTTTCAGCGTAGCTATCAGCCAGCTCAACAATCTCGGGGTAATATTTACCCAAAGCTTTATGCACAGCGTAAGAATCAGTCGCCAAGTGCATGAAATGAGTCACGGTCGAGCTGTGAAACAGCGTGGAAATAAAGTCGGCAACGTCTTTTTTCATATTTACCCTAAAAAAAGCAGGGGTCAAAGCCCCTGCAAAGGTGTCAACTGCACATCTATTGTAAACGTAGGAATGGGTACGTCAACAGGCCAAGCGCCTTGGATGTAAAGTTTTTTTACCGTTGCCATATGCGCTTGTTGCCACATTTCTTGCCGTTCTTCTTTGCTTAACTCTTTGCCTTGATCAATCTCATAATGGCATTTAAGGCACAAAGCCGCTACCAAGTTGTCGTCAGCCTTAACCCCTCGACCTTTACCGCCACCCCAGTTTGTGTGCGCTGCCTGCACCATATTGCCTGATCCACAGGCTTGGCAGTTAAGTCCCGCCACTAGCTTTAACAGCTTTTTGCTTCTTATGTATTGGTGTTTTTGGAACAATTATTGTCTCCAGTGTGGTAAATCTGTGTTCGTTAGCGCACTCTAAGCGCCGCCTGCGTGTGTTTCCTGTTGAAGTTCTCGTTTCTTTTACGATTGTCCAAGTCCCGCATTCGGGACATTTCATTGATGTGCCTTGTCCTGCATTCGGTTAGTGGCTTCGCGTGTGCGCCAAATCTCTATATCAAGCCTTGCCGCCTCAATCTCCCACTTTAGGGTTTCTTCTTTTTCAATTGCCGCAGCCAATCCTTTTAAAAGTTTGTTGTAAACAGGGTCGGCATAGGCTTCCCTTTCTTGTGCGTTTGCCGCCTCAAAGCCCATTTCTAGGGCATCCCGCATCAATAAGGCTTTTTGGCTTTTGCGAAATTCCTCAAGGTAAACCCTTTGTGCTTTAGCCTCACCATAAGCTGGTGCTTTGTCTCGGATGGCTTGCGCCGCTTCTTCGGGTTTCACTTTAATACTCCAATCATGCGTAGAGCCGCGTCAGGGCTGTCAATCCTTGCCAATGTACTACCGCCCCAATTTTCAAAAAAGTCTTGCTGCAGCGTTGTTAAACGCTGTTTAACATCTGTTTTGATCTCTACCAAGAATGTGTGACCCTTGTAGCCAACCAACAAATCAACTGGCAAGCTAATAATCCAAACGTAAGCGCCAGCAGCTCGTAAGGCAACCACAATTTGATCTTGGTTTGCATCAACTCTTTTGGCGTGTCTCATTCATTCGCTTTCTAAGGTCAGCGGCGGCGGCTGATCCACGCCGTCTTTCGATGTTTGAGCAGACCTGTGACCACCATATTGATGCTTTGATTTTCCCAAGGTCTTTCGCTTTCTTGCGGTATCTCTTCACCCATTCTTGCGCTTCCATCACCCTCATAGTCTCCTGTAAGTCTAAGCGCTCTTGTGGTGTCAGCGTAGCTAAGTTGATGTGTTTCTTTATGTTGGTCAAGGAGTTGGTTAGCTTGGCATCGATCATTCATTGCAAATCCTCATATTGTTGAATTCTTGCACCAATCCACGCCATAACAGGCACAGCCATACTGTTGCCCAAGGCTTTGTATCTTGGACCATCAGGCGTAGGTTTGTTTTTTCTTTTAATATCGGTGTAGTTGTCAGGAAATCCTTGTAAACGCTCGCATTCCACTGGGGTGAGTCTTCTGACGGCCATTGCTTGCATAACTGTTGGACCAGTGCCTGTGCCATCAGCTCTATTAGTTAAAGGCACAGCCACATCGCCTGTAATTGAGCAGTTGTACAGGTCTGTGCCGATAGGTTGCATAACCTTTGGACCGCTATGCGTTGGACCGCCAACATCAGCAGTTATAGTGCATGACACCTGACCAGTTTCTGTGCCGTTGTAAGTGTCAACTCCAATGGGTTGCGCCACCGCATGACGATCACCTTTTGTCAAAGTGTTCATTGGCTCACCAGGATGACCAACGCCAAGGCCATTGCCTTTACCCATAGTCTTCTCGCCATTCTTTCCAGCATGGCGTGTAGCTTGGTCGTGGATTGGGATTGGCTGCAATACAGCATGAGGACCTCTCGCCACCAATGAATCCATAGTTTCGCTATGTTCTGCTCTGAATTTGTATTGAGCGTTTTCACCTTGATTAAATGCTGCCCGATCTAGAACAATGGGTTGCGCCACCAAATCAGTTGCGTCCTTGTAATCCCTTGCTTTCATTGCTGACGCTGTGCCGTCATCAGAGTATTCGCCAAATGCAACCATGCGAGCTGTTATTGCGCTACGGCTTGCAGGGCTTGCTCCAGCGCTGGCGGCAACACCTTGCCTCTTTTCTCTGCTCGGCGCAGGATGCCTTTGCAGGCTGTGACGCTCAAAAAGAACCGCTGCGGCAGCTCGCCAGTCTCCAAGGTATCCGACAACGAACACACGGCGGCGGCGCTGTGCCACTCCAAAGAACTGAGCGTCAAGCACCCTGTATGCGAACCCATACCCGCATTCTGCCAACCCTCCAAGGAAGCTACCAAAGTCCCGTCCTCCATTGGAGGACAAAACGCCGGGGACGTTCTCCCAGACCAACCAGTTGGGGCGATGTTGTTTAGCAATGGCAAGATAGGTAAGCATGAGGTTGCCACGAGGGTCATCCAATCCTTTTCTGAGTCCTGCGACTGAGAATGATTGGCAGGGTGTTCCTCCAACAAGAAGATCGACATTTGTTCCAAGATTCCACTCCTTAAATTTGGTCATGTCGCCAACATTGGGCGTGTTTGGGTAATGGTGCGCTAATACTTCAGATGGAAATTTTTCAATTTCCGAATACGCAACTGCTTTCCAATTAAGAGGATGCCAGGCGACTGTGGCGGCTTCTATACCTGAACAAACGCTTAAATATCTCAAAACACCTCCCCATCATCTTGCCAATGCTTAACAGGGCTTGAATTCTTAAAAACTTCTTTTAAGTCAGGCGCTTTGTAATCTTGTTTTTCCCATTGGTGCTTAGAACACTTCGGTTTTTCGCCCTCCATATGTACCGACCAACGGTTTGGGCAATTATGCACAGAGCACATGAGGCGCTGAATGTCATCAAACGCATCGTCTTTATGTTGGGTGAACTTAGTGATTGCCATGATATTTTCCCTCTACGATTTTTGCAAAATTGCTTGGTTTTATTAGCCACTCTAAGTCGGCAACAAAAGCCCGACCATCTTTGCCATTGACCCTACCGGTCAAAAATCTTGATTTGCCAACGGATTGAAAAAACTCAGCCCACCAGTTAAGCACATCACCCGATTCGATGGCTTTTTCTTGGGCAAGTTCCGCAGCTACCTCACGCCATCTTTGTCGCAAATAACCGGCTCGGGTTTCGTTCCAAACCTCTACCCTACGCATTGTGGGCAAGTTTTGGTGGTATAGCTTAATTACATTTTTGTGATCGCATTCGGGTAATTTTTTAATCGGTACTGGATCAAGTTCACCGTTAGGTGGACATATATAGGTTTTCTCTGTCTCTGCCTCTCTCTCTGCCTCTCTCTCTGAGGTAGCAACTTGCTTGCTGTTTGCTAGCGTCTTGCTAGCATCAATAAAGAATCCTTTATCAATTAATGGTTTAACACCATCTCGGTAATCTTTTTCTGTAATGTGCAACCTAAACACAAGCTCATCTAATGAGCCATCAAAACTACCATTTTTTGATTCGGATGCTAGCAACCACATCAATGGTGCTATCGCCTTGCTAGCAAGTGGCAAGCTCATGTAAACCCTATCGTTTAGGAGTTCACGGTGCAACTTTATCCACGGCGGCAGACGATTTTTATAGTGCTGAAATACAGCCCAATTTTTGGGTATCAATAACATATAAACCTCACGTTGTCGGTCATCGTTACAAAAAGAAACTGCGGCAGGACGGTAACGAATCGTCTTTTCGGGAGCTACCCTAGCCGTGTTTCAAACAATGTTAAACCACAAACCACTCAGGGCGCAAGTCTCTAAGCTGGCGCAAGCGTAGCTCGGGAACTTTTTTCCACAAGCACACTGCCGCCCTAGAAATTTTCAATATCCGAGCAAGCTCACTCTGTGAGCCTGCCAACTGTACTAATTCATGTTTTGTCATAAGTGAATTGTAAAGCCTAATTAACAAATAAGCGACATTAGGGAAAACACCTATAAGATAACTGTTAATCTAGCTTAACAATGCACCCATGCCCCAGCAATTTCGCACAGGGTCTTTTAGGAGTAAATATGTTTGAGATAGAAACTTACAAAAAACCTACCGATTGGGCGCAAGTCGCCATGTATATCGTATCGGTTGCCGCCATAGTGGTGGTTGCTCTTGACCTATTTGTTTGGAGAGCATCATGCTAGATGACGGCGATGAGGGTGAATTTATCACCTATGTGATTTGGGATGAAGTCACCGTTAAATGGTCTTGGTCTGCGCCCGAGGACTATGAAATGGACGGTTACTTTGACATTTTTGTTTTTAAAGATGGCTTAGACATTACCTATGACATACCCAAACTTCAATTCAAATGGATTGAGGCAGAGGTAAAAAAATACGCAGGCTATGAGCCGCCAAGCCACCAGCGGGTTGCATCTGTCATCAACGGTTTAGCTAACAACAGTTTTTAAGGAAATATATGAAATACGCCCTTTTACTCTTGGCGCTAGTTGGTTGCGCCAGCGAACCTAAGTTGACCGAACAACAGCTCATTATGGATAAACAGATTCAATCAATGGGTCGTAGCGAGGTTATTGACGCTATCAAGCAATGCGAAACCTCGGGGCTTCGTGCCATTACCGTGTTTGGCAAACGCAAGATTAACGGCTTTACCGCAGAGACCATCGTGGATGTGACCTGTGGCCCTAAATTTCACTAAGGAAAAATCATGGAAACACCAATCGGACCCAAAATTGCCGCAGCCTTTGTTAAGGCACAAAGAGCCTTTGGCCCAGCTCTCAAAACCTCTACAAACCCGCATTTCAAATCTAAATACGCTGACCTTTCTAATTGCGTAGAGGCCGTTATTGAGGCATTAAACGCCAATGGCATAGGTCTTATGCAACGCACTTATGAGTCCAAAGACGGCGTGATGGTGGAGACCGTATTTGTGCATGAATCGGGCGAGGTGATGGAATGCGGACTTTTGCACGTTCCCGCTGGCAAGCAAGACCCACAGGGTTACGGCTCGGCTTTGACGTATGCCAGGCGCTACAGCCTGTTGGCAGCGACCGGTTTAGCCCCTGAAGATGATGACGGTAACAGCGCCAGCCGCCGCACCGAAATCAAGTCCACGGTTAACGAAAACCAAATTGCTGATCTACTGGCGGCAATGGATGAAGTCACCACCATCAAAGAGCTTCAGCAAGCCTACAAAGACGCATACAAGGCGACAAATGGCGAGCAAGCATGGCAGACCAAGGTCATCACCAAAAAAGACGCTAAAAAGGCGCAATTGGAAGCCACATTGTCTAAGGAGCTAACCAAATGAAAGAACAAGCATTTCCAAACCCACATAGGACGGATTTAACAGGCATGACCTTGCGGGATTATTTTGCCGCCAAAGCAATGCACGGTTTGATCTCAATCAATGATTTGGATTTGACCCATGAAGATTACGCACGGTTGGCATATTTATTAGCAGAAGCAATGCTCAAAGAAAGGGGCGAATAATGGAACAACGCACAGAGGAATGGTTTGCCGCCAGGTGTGGCAAAGTTACCGCTAGTAGGGTAGCCGACATTATTGCCAAGACCAAGACAGGGGCAAGCGCCAGCCGTGAGAATTACCTTGCCCAACTGGTTTGCGAAAGGTTAACAGGCAAGCCTGCCGAATCTTACAGCAATGCATCAATGGCCTGGGGAACGGAAACCGAGCCGTTTGCCCGAGCTGCTTATGAGGCAAGGATGGACATCTTGGTTACAGAGGTGGGTTTTGTTGACCACCCTTGGATCACCATGTCGGGGGCATCCCCTGACGGCTTGGCCTCTGAGGGCATGGTTGAAATCAAATGCCCCAATACCGCAACCCATTTGCAAACCCTGTTAGACCGCAAAGTACCCGAGAAATACATTACGCAAATGATGTGGCAAATGGCCTGCGCCGACCGCCCTTGGTGCGATTTTGTGAGTTTTGATCCTCGGTTGCCCGAAAGACACCAGCTATTCATCAAGCGCATCAACTATGACCCCGAAATGGTTAATTTGCTTGAGAATTCAGTCATCCAATTCTTGGGTGATGTAGACCTAAAAATCCAACAATTAGAAAGCCTCCCATGAAGAAATACAAAAACATCGTTGTTATTACCGGCACATACATTAACCAAGATGGTCAAGAAAAAAAACGCTACCAAACCATTGGCTCAGTGTTTGTAGACGACAACGACAATCTCAAGATTAAGATGGATTCAATGCCGCTTGTGGACGGCGGTTGGAATGGATGGGCTAATTGCTATGACTTGGAGGAAAAGACAAATACAGGGGCTAGAGATGACATCCCTTTTTAGAGCAAGAGGGCTTGACCCCTTTACCAGCCACGCCGCAGCGGATCAATCCATAGACCTTGCCAAGCAGCATTTTGAAAAGATTGTGGAGTGTTTGCGCCGCTTTGGGCCAATGGGCAAGGATGGCATAGCCGAGCTTGTGGGGCTTGATGGCAACCAGGTGGCAAGGCGCATGAAAGAGCTTGAGAAAGATGGGCGTGTGGAGCTTACAGGACGCACCACCAAGTCCAACTCAGGCAGGGCAGAGCGTGAATGGCAATTTGTGCCAGTACAACGGGAGTTAATTTGAGTTACCTTGTTTCATCATTACCGCCTATCAAATGCTTTGTAAAAGCTGAATTCTTGTACAACCACACCAAGGGGCATGGCGAGCTTGTGCCTTGCGTGTGGGTTAGCCTTAAAGCCCTTAGAGGGCAAGTGTTTCGGATTGAGTCGCTATTAACCGATTACGGCGCTTTGTACGACAAACTACCAATCCATGCCTATGTGTGGAAAGAGGGCGCTAGTGACCTGCCCATAGACACTTTGCAATTGTGGGATTGCATGGGGTATCGGTTTTCTATTGTTGAAAAGATTGGCTTGCGTAACCTTGGTGTTAAGTTTCTTGGAAAAGATAAGCAATGGCACTTTGGCACATACCTGTTTACCGTTGACTTTTGTGCCGATGGGATGGATTTAGACACTGGCTTTACGGAAACCGCTGAGGAGCATAAGAGCTTTAATTGGATCAAATTAGAAAATGGTCAATTTGCTTGCCAGCCCAACAATCGCTGTTTGTGGTATGACCAAAGCCTTGTGCCTGCACAAACCAAGTTTCCCGATTTCCAAGCAGCGCAGCATCTATGGTCGGTGGATGGCACACGCAAATGGTCAGCGGGGGACGATTGGTTTTACACAATAGAGGAAAAGACATGATTGCCACCGTCTTTGCTTTAGCCATTGGCGCAATTATTGGAATTGGGACGTTAATCCTTTTTGCTATGTTGCTGGCACACGTTCAAAGTGAGGACAATCCACCAAGTTGGAGAAATTCCCTCCCCAACGATTCTTTGGGTGAAGAGCTTCCCAATAAGCCCCTAGAGGCGCAAGAGTCACCTTATCCCAAATGATCTTCCCATCCTTAAAAAAATTAAGGTCAATAGCGCAGCGCTTAAGGTGAATGCTGTTCATGGTCTTGGAACGCCCCGCCTTAAAGTGCAAAGCCTGTTGTTCAGGAGTCCGCGCCAGTTCCCCGCCGGTTACCATAAAACCCTGCTCTGTGGCAAATTGGATCAGTTTGCAGGCATCCAATAGGAATGCAGCTTGTTCGGTGCTTAAGCTCATTTTTCTTCCTCATCATGGGACAGTTTTACGCCAGCCAATAAACCAATAAAGCCACCAACAATGGTTTGGAATGCGGGGCTAATCAACTTAAAGATTTCTGCGTTATCAACTTTTTCGTCAAATAATCCAGCCATAAGCACAAAAACCATGCTAATGATGACCACGCACAAAGTAAAGCTGACCATCATGGTGACAAAGAAAGTTAGTTTGGCTTTCATTTCTTCCTCATTTCTGCAAGTTTCTCAACCGTGCGCCCACCAAAGTACGCGCCCATGATCAGCATCCCCCAGTTACCCAGCAAAGTGACGTAGGACTCATTTGCGTTGTACCCAAAGGCAGACATCATGGCAAACAAGAAGTAACCCGAAAAGATGGCGATCAACGACATGGGGCGTATGTTCTTGGATAGCCAAGAGTCAGATGCCATATCTGAATCCCAGCGGCTTGTGACGTTGTTATCTTCGTTCTTGGCGGCATCGGCAAATAACTGCAATTCAGCCAATTCCATCTTTGCTTTTTCAATGCCTAACTCAAGCAAGCGCTCTTCATGTTCAAATTGAAGCTGGCGTAGCTTGCTGACATCTTCAGGGGTCGGATTGTCAGGGATTTTCACGCCCAAAGTGTTTTCAACAACTTCTTTGCCTTTGGCTTGGATGGCGCTACTAAGCAAAGTAAGGCCGTTTTGAGCAAGTGTCCCCAAAAGGGATGCAACTATGGGAATCATTTGTTTTCCTCTGCTTTATTGATTAATCTTTGAACCACCGCTTGCTGGCGTTTTGTCTCTTGTTTGGCTTCCAAAATATCCAAATACATCATTCCTATGATCGGCAACAACAATCCAAACACTACCACTAGGCTTAAAAAAGCAATCAAGAACCCCACTTGATTATCTTCATTTGGCGTATTGCGAGAAACAGGAGGTGGAGGTATAGGGTAACGATCATCACCGCCCCGATTATTAACGCTCTGTCTTGCAGGCTGTTTAGCATTTTTCGCCGTTGCCATAGTGCGACCTTGTCTTTTGCTTCCTGCTCTAGCCTTTCCTTTTCTTGCTCCTCTTGCAGCCTTTCAAACTCTTCTTGAAACCTTGACCACACCGCACCCAACGCTGGATCAACGCCGTAGATCAACAATTCCCTTAACTCTACCGCTTGGCGCTCCAGCTCCATCTCTTGAAAGATGTTGTCAAGTGCTTGGGCTTTTAGTGACTTACCCTTTGGCGGGTTTTTCTTTTGCTCTGCTGCGGCGGTTTTGACTTGTTCGTGGGCATCAAAAAATTTACCGATGTAGCTCGAAATTTCCATTGTGATGTTGGTGACATCTTTGGAAGCCGCTTTGCAGTCCTTGTAAAAAGATACGGCCTGCTTGATAGCGGCAATAGCGGCAAGGGCGGCTGTGAACGGATCAATTTATAGCCCCAAGACTTTTTTAACAAGCTCACCCGCCACGCCTGGCCCAAACAAAACGCACACAATCACCGCATACAACAGATATTCAATCCGCGTCATGCGCTTATCGCCATCGACAAAAGACTTCTCAATAGCCGCGTACCGTTCACTACAAACGGCAACGTGAACGTCTATTTTGGTAGTGTCGTCAATCATGGTGCGTCAGGCCAAACAACATTGTTTGGAAATCCGCTTTGCGTTGGCACATTGCGTAATGCCTGACGATATGTAGCCCATGCAGTTTTGTCAGCAGTAGTATCAGCCACTTGCGTCCAATCTGTTGCGCTTAACTTAGCATTGCGTTCAGCTCTAACTTCTGCCGCCTTGCGGTCATTAGCGCCAGCATCCCATGCTGCTTTCTTTGTATCGTATTCGGCTTGTTCTTCCGTGGTGTACGGAACAATGGTTTTTTCGCCAGTGCTTACATTTACTGAAATGGTGTGCATAATAAATCCTTATATGTAAGCAATGTTAACTTCACCGGCATCAAATAAATCCGTACCATTTACAGTAGTAATACGCAGTCGGTCAAGTGTTTGAGATAATGATTTATTGCCGCCACCAATGGCTGAAGCAGAACTGGCAATTCGCCCAGAATGTGAGCTAACCCAACTATTAGTTGTATTGTTTTCTAATGTTAATATCATATGACCAAAAAAAGCATTGGAAGTAATAGCAAAACTAATGACAAATCCATCGGTAGCTGTAACACCACTTGCGTTAGTAGTGCGGAACGACCCCGATATGTAACCAGTATTTTCAATGCCTCCAGCATCACCAAGTTGCACAAGTATTGGGGAGGTGTCTGTGCCTACCCCTGAAAAAGAAATTATTATTTGTCTTGCTGAACTTGGGATGCTAGTGTAGTTAACCGCAGTCAACGTGCCTAGTGATAAGTCTGTTGGAGTTCCAATAGTAAACCCAGCAGACGCTGGCGTTGACCAAGTAGGCAAACCCGATCCAGCACTTGTAAGCACTTGACCATTTGTGCCAGCAGCGCTTGCAAGCGTTAAAGCTGTTGTCAAATTTAACGAGGCAATTGTCGGGCCTGTTGCTAATACGTTTGAGCCTGTGCCAGTGTTTGCCACACTTACTAGCGCTTTGGACGCATCAGTCGCTACAGCACTAGAAGCCGTCAAACTTGAATAAATTGGCGTAGCGCTAAATGTAGCCACCCCAGTAACGCCCAAAGTTCCAGTAACCGTTAAATTCCCAGTAACCGCCGCACTACCCGCTATGTTAGCGTCTGTGCCAACATAAAGTTTTTTGGCAATGCCTACGCCACCCGCCGTAAAAATTGAACCTGTAGACACACTAGATGCGTCTGTGACCAGCGTGGAGTTAATCCCTTGGGCAAAGAGTATTCGCGCCGTTGTAGCGGTTTGACCATCCTTTGTTATGGCTGTGGTTAAACCTGTAGCTAAGTCTGCCGTTAGTGCGTTAAAGGTAGACGAACTGATGATCGTGCCACCAACAACAGGCTGACCCGTGGAGTTAATTTGAAATGTGCCGGAACCGTTGTAACTCATTGCTGTTCTCCAATTGCGTATGGATTAGATTGTGACCCTAAAAGAGCCGCTAATCTAGCTTGTTTTGCCGTCATAGGTATGGCTTTAGAAACCGCTTGTTGGCCTTGATTTAAGGCGTTTGCAAGTTGACCATATTTGTATGATGCTTCTCCTACTAATCTAGGCGATGATGCCGCTACATCTAATGCCGCCAATGCAGGGCCACCAATTGCATATGCGCCCATACCCTCAAGTCCTGCTGTAGCTCTTTGGATGCCTCTTGGTGTCCAGTCGCCCATAGCTTGACCAGCCAATGCAGGCATTATGTCTTTGCCGCCAGCGGCTTGCAATTGTTGAGCTAAATCAAGCCGTTGGCCATAATTTGTGTTTACGTTGTTTCGCATTAGCGACTGAAGTTTACGCATTGCAGTATCAGCAGATGCTTTTTGTCCAAGAGACAATGATCGTTCAATTTCCTTAGCTAAATCGCTTGCATCGGTATATTCTTTCATCACCTTTTCGTAAGTTGGCGCTTGTTTGCCAATTTCGGTTTTAACCGAGTCATATACTTGTTTGCCAACAGAATAAGCAGTTTTTTCTTCTTGGCCTAATTTTCCAAAATCTTCCCAAAGGCTTTGCTTTAAATGGTCAAGACCCTCGGGTGTGTGATATTCAACAGGATCAAGTTTTTTCCATTGATCTATTTTTTTTCTTATATTTTTTAAAACTTCAACTGCTTTGGCATCTTTAGGTATACCTGATTGCTTAAAATCAATTGTGTTTTCTGCATTTTTTAAAGCATCTTCAACATTAGAAAGATCAAGCACAGATTTGTCGCTCTTGATGTCAACCATGCCTGATCGATAATCTTTTTGCTTGTTCAAATTCATTTGCGTAAGATTTGCTTTGGCATCATCCAAAACATTAATGGCAGGAACATCACCACGCAAATTTTCAATAAAAGCTGGATTACTTTCTCGACCAGCTTGAACGGCTTGGGTAATAGGCTCTGTTCCAACGCCTGTTTTAAAGCCCAAACCTTGTTTGGTCAATGCGCCAGCAAGGTCATACATTTTACCGCTAGCTTTAGCCGCCATATTTAAAGGATCGGTGTAAGCTGCTGCTGTTTTTAGAACAGGTGCAGCTTTTGCCAACAACGGTGTTCTAGCCGCTACACCCGCACCACCACTTAACAATAAAGATAAATCGCCAGCTGCACCCACAGGATCTGTGGCAAGTGTGTTCTTTAAGGCATCTACACTACCGTAACGCTCTTTTACCATGCCACCAGCCGCATTTGCCGCTAGAACAGCACGTTGCGCCGCTTGGGGATCAGCATCAAATTTATTAACAAAATCAACTACAGGTTTGGGCAAAGCATTTTGTAAACCGCCAGCGGCAACATCCAAAACACCTGAAACTGTTTGAACAGGATTAGTAACCGCCTGATATAAGCCTTTTGCCAAATTTGCGGCACTTGATGGAATGTTGCTTAAAGCCTCGCCTGGCACTTCTGTCCATGACCGTTTTTTGGCTGGCGCAGTAGAAACAACATCCCATTGCGATGCAGGGGCAACAGACACAACTTCCCAAGGATCAGCCATTATTTAACCCTCACTTGTTTGCCTTTTTGCAATGTCCATTGTTGTCCGTTTGCAAATGTTGTAGTCTGTCCTTCTTTTAATGCAGTAACCGGCGGCGCATCTGCTGACGCTGCCAGCTTGGGCGCTAAACTTGGGATTGGCTTGTAGCCTTGTTCTTCACTATAAATCTGATTTGTGGCATTCACAATATCTTCAACTTCGGTTTTCATGCCAGCAAGTTTTGTTCGTAAAGTGTCTGCGTTATCAGTTGGTTGTGGCAAAAATGGTTTTAATCTTCCAAACTCACTTACAGACACAGCCGCGCCACTTAAGTCATGCACCTTGGTTGCCGCAAGTTCAGCCAATGCCGCCCTTGTTGCTGTTCCCTCTTTATCAGTACGATTTAAAATGGCATCAGGCATCATGCCTTTAAACATACCAGTTGCTTCGGGTGTTTTTGTCAATAAATCTTCTGCTCGAGCAATCTTATTTAACACCACTTGATTTTGAGTCATTGCAGTGTTAATTGTTGGCGGCACAGGTTTTAAATCTTTGGGTTTTACGCCAATGTCAACACCACCTTGTTGAACAGGTTTAAATTCACCAGTATCCAAATTAACAGTACCGCCTCGATTTGCGTCAAAAACCATTCGCTCTCTTGGCGGGGCTTGCGCTCTTCCTTCACGAACTTTTAGCAGTTCAAAATCTTTAAATGACAATGGTTTTCTGCCAGCATCAGTTTCTTGCTTGACATAATATTCATAATTTTGAGCAGCCGCTGGCGCATTGACTTCTTTAGGATTTCTAAGTAAATCAGCATAATTTTTGCTAATTGCATACGTAGCCAAACTTTCAGGCGTGAAATCTGCAGGACTTGGAATTCCAATCACATTTTGTTCTTTAGGCTTACCTTGAATAATGGTATTAAATTGACCGCCACTAAATGTACCTACGTTTTGTTCCGGATTGAACGCATGAAGTTGCCGTGAAGCCGCCAATTCAGCTTGTGCTGCCGCTTGCTGTTGGGCTTGTTGTTGCATTAGATACTGAGCTAATGCCATCTTTCCCGCGCCGGTCTTTATGTAACCATTAGCGTTATTGCCGCTTAACAGATCAGCCGACAACATGGGTGAACTTGGCATAGCGGGGACTGCGGGAGTGACTCTTTCTTCAACAGTCTGACCAGGCAATTTAGCTACTTGTGCGCGTTCATCCATGCCCATTTGTCTTTCAAATGGGTTAATAGCCGCATTGGGGTCACGCATTAGACTTTGCCGCAAAGCCACTTCTTGCAAATTGCGGTTAGCGTCAATAGGCGTTGTAATGTTTTCGATTTTCTCGGGAATTGCCGCAGTCGCAGGCGTGGTCTTGCCAGCATTACGCATGAGAAAGCCAAGGTCGGATAAATAATCCGATTGGTATTGCTTTTCTTCTGTGTCTGCTTTTTTTAAATTTTTATTTGAAATGTAGGCTTGCAAAAGCTTGGCAATTCCTTGAATTGGACTAATGCGAGCGCCAGGAACTTGCGGCATTTCTATTGGTTGTATGGCTTGCTGCCCCAACAATTCAGCCATTCTGCGTTGCTTTTGGATTGCCTCCAACTCGTAGTTGGTAGGAGCTAAATTGATGTCAGCCATTTAATCTCCCGTGATTAATTATCATAAAAATTGCAATGCTGAGCCAGCCAAACTAAACAATCCTGACGTATTTGCGTTTTGGCTTGCCATTTGTTGATTGTATGCGTTTTGAGCACCGAGATAAGCGTTTTGCATGGTCTGAGCAATTGGCGCAGCCCCCACGTTTGCGCCTGTAAAGGGCTGAAATACTGGGTTTTGTATTTGTGAACCGGACATCAATGCCGAAATTTCGTTCAATGGCATTTGACGTTGTTGGATTGCCTCTGCCAACGCTTGTTGTCGTGCTTGGTTTTCAAATGCTGCTTGCTGTGTGTTTTGAGCAAACTTCTGTTGTTGGGCAGCGTTGTTTTGGGCAATGGTATTGTAATTTTGCGTATAGTTCTGCCCAGCCGCTTGGTTAGTTATACCTTGTGAAGTAGCACCTTGCCCAAAATTTTGAGCCTGCGCTTGGTTATAAAGCTGTTGCTGAATATTACCTTGCCCAAAGTTTTGCGCTTGTGCTTGATTAATCAGAGCTTGTTGAGTATTACCCTGACCAAAGTTTTGTGCTCGCGCTTGGTTAGTAAGGGCTTGCTGCGATAATTCTTGCCCATAATTTTGACCTTGGGCTGTATTTGCAAACTGCCCTGCAGTAACCGCTTGACCAAAGCCTTGAGCATTGGCGCTTAAGTCTAAGCCAAGACCCTGTAAAACCGCTTGAGTGCGTTGATCGTTTTCTTGTTGTCCCAATAAGGTAGCCGCGTTGTTGTAGGCTTCTGAGCCAGGCCGCAACCCTTGGTTAATTAATTGCGTTTCTGTGCTTACACGATTACGCTGAATTTGTGGCTCTAACCGCGCCATAATTGCTTCTTGCCCTGTCATGCCAGCATTAATTGGCATTTTTGCAACATTAGAAGTGTTTAAGTTTTTTGTTGCTTGAAAATCAAGGGCAACAGGTGCGTTACCCGCCATAAAATTATATGCGTTTGGCCCTCCAGCGGCCATAAAATTAGCGGCGCTAGGCCCACCAGCCGCCATAAATTTACTTGGGTCTGGCCCACCACCCGCCATAAATTGACTTGCGTCTGGCCCTTGAGAAATACCGCCAGCGTCAGCAATAGATTTGTTTGCTGCTGCACCAGTAAATGCAAAAGGCGTGCTCAATGACGTGGATGCGTTTTTTACGCCCAAGTTTGCCAAATCTGCCATTTGCAATTTGGCTTGTTGTTGGGAATCAAGAATTTTTTGGGATTCAGGATTAAGCGTTTGCGTAACATACGGCGTGTACTCATCGTATGGATTTGTCATGCCTGGTCGGTCAGATGTCCACCTTTTTGCATAATCTTCAGCCGACATACCTTGATTGTTTTGTAAAAAGGATTCTGCCGCCCCAGGATTAGCAGCAAAAAATGCGTTTAACCCATATTGTGTTGTTGATTTGCCGTAAGGGTTAGTGATGTTTGGATTATTAATTTTGGCTGTTGCAAAAGCCGACTTTATGTTAGCCGCAGTTTGTGCATCGGCGGTTACTTGCGGATCGGGAGCAACAGGCGCTGCTGGCGCATCACTTTCACATAAAAAACTCATTTTGACCCCCTAAAAAAGAATGTAGTTCCTGTTTCTTCATATCCAGCTCTCACTAAAATTGGCGATAAATTTGTACCTGTTTTATGACTAATTACAACCGTATCAATTTTATTTTCCATTAAGTGATTTCCAGCAAATTTAAGCAATTTACAAATTTCCAATGTTCCACGATATTCCGGTTTAATGTAATAAAACGCATCTAAGGCAATTAATTGCCCTAAATATGGCGCTTTAATTAACATAAAACCAACATGACCACACAATTCGCCATTTTCGCGCAATGTGTAGTAAACAAAACCATTGTTAGCTTCTAAATCAACTACCCCGCCGTGATCAAATCGATACCGAGTTTTTCCATACAATTCTAACCAATGATGAGCATTTAAAACCGCCGCTTCAGCTACACAATCTGCATATTTTTCATACGCAACAATCATAAAGTACCGCCATCAGTAAACACCAAATCAGCCGCTACCCATTGAATCTGTACGCCTTGACTTGCTGTTTTAAGGATTGGCGCAAACGAATAACCAATTTCGGTAACTCCTTGCCAATCTGCGCTAGATATTAAATTGTCACCCCAATAAGCCGTATCCCAAAGAGCAGCATCCCAACGAGCAAAATCTATTGGTGAAAAATTTAAACTTGCACTGCTATCAAGTAAATTGTAGTCCACGTTTACATTGCCATATATTGCAGGAGTGCCGTCTGTAAACAAGTGATAACGAATCATTTGGCACTGCTTTTGATTGGCTTGCCCATACGTTTGAAAGGATTGCAAGCCAAAACTTGTTATATCTGAAGTGTCATCCTTAGTGCCGTTCCACGCCAAACCCACAAACCCATTGCCACCAAAATATGGATCATCCCTGTAAAGCGTCCAACAATTAGCGTTCCATCCGGTAAAATTACACCACGATTTTGTGATGTTGTTCATTACATACTGCTGTTGCTGGCTGCCCTCAATAATTGGAACATTTAAAATTAGCTGATTTTCTTTTGGAAAATACAACATATCCCATCCAAAATTAGCCGAATAAGTTGAAATGGCTTGACTTACCGCATACTGAATTTTGTCAGTAATTGACACTCTTGGGTCTAGGCGTGAGCTTTGCAACGCACCAGCCATAGGAACTATGCCGTCTTGCGTAATGATAAGCAAATCCCCGCCATACTTAACCCAGCAACGCTTGCCAATGGGTGCGCCTAATTGATAAACACCAATGAGTGCAATGCCTGATGGAGTTGTTGGATCAGTCAATCGCCACACTAGCGTTTCACCATTCGAGGTGATAAACACTAAATAGTCATCCATTCCATAGCCAGCGTCTAACGTCCATGTCATAGCCGCCACAAGGTAGCCGCCCATCTGAACTAGGCTAGACATATCCAACGCTACTGCTGCGCCACCAATGCTGTTAATGGGCAAATACCAAGACTTTAACGTGCCATCTTGGATTAACCAAACTCTGTTTTTAAATAAAGTGATGTTTGAGCACGTTGCAGTGTCTACGTTTGTGATGTCATAGCCGCCGCCGTCACCATCTTTAGCCCAAGCCGAGCCAGTATAAAAACGCAATTTGTCTGCGCCATTCACCAACATCAAATAAGAGCCAGCCGTTGTGGTCATGTTGACATATTGCCAACGGGCATTGGTCAGGCTAGATACAGCCGCAGCTCCTACTGCGCCGCCAGCCGTAATGTCGTAAATTTTTGTTTGGGCAGCGGCAAACAATTTGTTTGTTGTTCCACTGGAATAAGCCAATACTGTTTCAACTTGACCCGTGATGCCCGTTGCAAATTTGGTGTAGCCATAACGCAAAACCACAGAGTTAGTGCCAGGCCACCAATTTGTCAGTGTTACCGCATCCCCAATTGCCATAGCGCCCAACGAGTCCCTAGCATTCCACCCGCCAATAGGCGCAGGGATTGTGATGGTCGTTGAACTTTGAGTTCTTAAACCCGCCCCCCGTGCAATTGAATTTAACATTAGGCTTTATTCCGGCGAGATATAGCTTTTGCCTTACTTTGGGCATCTTCTTTAGAACTAGCCCCCCATGCCTTTAACGACAACGCAAGTCTAGTCGGCTCGCCGTTCTTTTCCATAGGGCCAGGCATATTGCCCATCCGCGCAAGGAATGATGCCCTGCGAGGGTTGTCCCCTGACTTGACCGGCGGCTTTAAATCCATGCCCTCTGCCTTTGCCGAGGCTCTGCCCTTGGCGTTTAAACCGCCCTCAGGATTCTTGCCCTCTTTGCGAGTCCATGCCGCAGTCATTTCTTTTTCTCAGGCTTGGCAGTCTTTGCCGCTTGTTTAAAGTCTTTAGCCGATGGTGCGCCCTCAGTGCCAGGCTTACGCATTTTCTCGCCCGACCCTGCGGCTATTCTTTCCCTTTTTGCCTGAATATTTGCATAAAGTCCGTCTAATTTCATGTCATCTCCTTAAACACTAGGCCAATTGCCGTCTTGCACACTCCACGGCCCAACCAGTTGATTCATGCCCACAGGCGCTAGGCTCATGGCTGACACAGGTACGTCACCAGCTTTGCAATAGCTCAATGTGCGATTAAATTCAGCTAGTTCAGCGCCGTAATCTAACTTTTTGGCTTTAAGAAAATAAAACCGCAAGCCAGCCAACATCAAATCATCAGGAAAAACCGATGTGTCTGTGTCTGCTGTGTAAGCTGGTTTAGAGCCAACGCTTGAGCCAGTTGCACACACCCAATAATTTGAAACGTATTCAAACGAAAAGTTGTAGACAGTGGTTAACGCTTGGAAAATCCTAAACTTACCGTTGTATATGCGGTAGCGTTCCCTTGGGCCAATTGAGATAATGCCACCTTGCAAGAATTGCCAATCCTGAGATGACTTTGTACCAAGGTTGCGCCAGTGATCAGTCCTGTCCCAATTGGTGTCGGAAATCATTCTGTCGTAACCGCTTGGCAAATCATAGTCCTGCTTGGCAAACGTCATTGAAACCGCAGCGGTCGAGGTAGCAACCGGCGTATTAAGCGTAACCTGCGTAGAGCTGTCAATTGTCAAAATCTCAGCATAAGGCGCTTGTCCAGTTCCAGTTATGACGTTGCCAACCGCAAGCGCTGCCGTGCTAGGAATAGCCGTTATAACCCGAGAACCCGCCGTAATTGTGCCGGTGGTGCTTACCGCCGTTTCAGTTTGCCAAATGTAAGCTTGGACTAGTTTTTGCCACTCATAGTCGCGCACCAAGTCTTTGCCTAGACGTTGCGCCAAGGCCAAGAATTGCATAGTTTGGTTGTTGGTTGACCCAATTACTGCAGCTGGCTGCGTCAAGCCTAACTCGCCTGAAACCTGATCTACCAATTGCAATAATGTGTAGGCCATTTACTCCACCAATTCTTTTTTAGGACGACCGGATTTTTTAGCCGTCAACTCCGCAATCATCGCACGGAGTTCAGCCATTTCAACATCTTGGGCTTGCAGTTTTTTATCTGTTTCGGCTCGTATTTTGTCAAACATCTGCGAGTCTTGCGATGCCGCAATGAATGCCCGAGCTTTTTCGCGCAAGTCGTTAAACCCCATGATTTTGTTGCCAGCAATGTCTGCAAGCTGTGCAAATTGATCAATGGTAAAAATGTTAAGCGCTTTAAACTCAGCTTTTTGGGTTTCAGAAATTGCGTTCCAAACCTCAATTGGTGTGCCTGCTACTGTGGCTTCTTTCTTTTGCTCAAACCTTGCCCACTCAACCGGATAATCTTCTATGTCTTGCTCGCGCATGGGGCGGTCAATAGTTAAGGTGTTATCGCCTGGCACTAATTTCTTCAAAAAGATACGTTCTTGAAAGATTGGGCGCTTTTCTTGAGCCGTCAAAAAGTTGTTTTGCACTTGTACTGCATGGAAAAACACCGCCATCTTGCCACGGTTACTTTCCATGAATGACTCATCTGTCCAACCCGCTGTTTCGTTTTTCATGCTAATTCCTTGAGTTTGAAAGCAGTTTCCTGCATAAGTCCATCACCGTAAAACACCACTTCAGCATCCTGCGTTTCAATAAAATTTTCCATTTCTATTGCCGCTTGGAGCATCTGCTGTGTCGTTTGGAAAGTTCTCAAACCAACATTGACCATGATTTTACCTTGATC
>Ga0209191_1000432_pt1 | contig 33001 bp, 53 predicted proteins | sample S_130626_EF_Meta_FD_187320 | JGI IMG/M metagenome (GOLD analysis project Ga0209191, IMG submission 187320) | Freshwater microbial communities from Lake Simoncouche, Canada to study carbon cycling - S_130626_EF_MetaG (SPAdes) (version 2) | ecosystem: Environmental > Aquatic > Freshwater > Lake ...
TAGATGTTCCATTAGGAATCGCTGCAACTAACGTATTTCCATTAGTTGTGCTTGTCTGAAATGCCACGCGGTTTGCAAAAGTTGCATTGCTGAAGTCACCAGTAATGCGGTTGCCTGTGCCTGTGAACGTCAGGTTGCCTGAGTCGGTGATGGATGTAAAGGAGCCAGTGCTTGCTGTCGTTGCGCCAACAGACATGTTGTTGATTGTTCCAACACCTGTCGAAGTAAGTGCAAGTGTGGGAGTGGTGCTGGCTGTTAGCGTGACTAGGTTGGTGTATGCCGCGCCATCTGTGTCATACGCTGCAAGATTCAACGTGTTGGTCGCCGTCTTTGCGGATTTAAGCTGCGTCCCTGTTACATAGGAAGCCGCCTGAGTGATGGTGTCAGTATCCGCATCACCCAGACTGGTGTTGCCCGTTACAGTCAGGTCGGTGAATGTACCCGGCCCGGAGATGTTGGACACCTTGATGAAGTCAGTGCCGTTCCAAGCGCAGACTGCCGCCTCGCCCTTGATGATGGTCACCCCGGTGGTGGGGCCAACGCCGCGCAGCACGATGCTCTGAGTGCTGGAGCTTTTGTTGATGACAATGTAGGTCTTGGACTGGGCCGGGGCCGTAATGTTGCGGGTTACCGTACCGCCCGCTGTCCACAGCAGAATGACTTGACGGGAGGTGTTGGCGGCTCCAGTGGTCGTGGTCAGGGTTACGTCTGCGTCGGAACTGATTGTGGTCGTGCCCGCAACGGCGGAGTCAAGCAACGAGGTGATGGCATCGTTGACCGTGGTTCCCCAAGTACCCGACAGTTCTCCCGTGACTGGAAGCGCCAGACCAAGTAGGGATGTATATGCTGTAGTCATGTGTTAGTTTCCTTCATCAGCCGGTAGCGGCGTATTGCCTTCAGCAAGCCACTCTAGATATTGCTGGTAGTCTGCGTTGTCTATGGAAAAAGGAATAAAAGCACCGTCAGACAGACGCAAAACAACAATATTATTTACAATACCACTTAAAGTAGTTGAGTTTATTAGTTTATACATTTACAACTCTGATTCAGCTTTGTAGAAAAAAAATAATTCAATTGCACTTTGAGCAGATGAAGAGCCAATTCTTACAGTTTTTTGCGATATATTAGCGACATCAGGGGTTTGTCCTGCGGCCCCCTTAAAAACTTTTGAAATTGCACCAGTATTATCCCATGTAGTAATTGTTGGAATTGCACGCATTGATACAGGGAAATATACTAATGTTATAAATGGTCCTGTTCCTGCGTTTGGGAGAACCATATCAATAGCCCCCTTATTTCCAGCAGGAACGCTACCTAAAGTAGTTCCATAATCATAACTAGTTGTAAAGTACCGTTGGCATAAAGAAAACTCAGTTCCAAAGGAACGATAATCAAACGCTGTAGCTACGCTGCCCTTCTCTAGCTGCACGTTGCCAATTTGCCACGTTCCGCTAGTTTGAGCGCCGACAGTAAACAAGATTTCAATGCCGGTTGTAGCTGCCGCTGGGATGCTAATTTGGGCGCTGTAATTTGTCAACATAGAGGTGACGGTGAATGTGCCTGTTGCAATCTGGGTCTTGGATGACCATGTATTCGCACTGGTTGCGTAGCTTGCAGTCCAAGTAACCGTAGTCAGCAAGGAGTTGGAGATGTTTACCGACAGGGTAGCCGTGCTGCCTGCCATGTCATAGCAGTTGTCTTGCTCAATACGCTGCCCAATACCAATCGCTGTTACCGAACCCGCGCCAGTAGCCTGTAGGTTGTATTGGTTTGCGCCAGATCCAGCCACTTGGGCCACGGTAACGGTTGCGCCTGTAGCGTAGGCATACCATCGATCTACAGATGGATATGTAGGAGAAGTGGTAGGAACAGCAGCACCAGATGTTCCAGACGTTGCTCGTTGAGCAATTTGCATTTGCGCGTTTATGAGTCTATTTTTGAATCCAAAAGTACTGGGGGAATCCGTCCACACAGCTTTGGCTGCGGGGTACGTCACGAAGACGTTCTTTGTACCGGCAGAGAAGTTGACCAAGTTACCAGAATTACTGGAACCCAATACTGTTGTGCGGCTAAGGGTGGTTCCCGACGAGGTATATGTACCAAGACCAACTTCCCACTCGGATGTGCCTTGGCCTGCAATTGTGTAGTAGGTGGTGTTTCCGTTACCTACTGCGGAGAACGACTGGAAGCCTTGAACCGCGCCCAAAAGCGTTACCGTACCCGTGCCCGTGGTAGTGGTAGTCTCTTGAACCCGGTCGGCTAAAACAAGCGCCATCTACATTCCTAAGTAGCGTTATCTACCAGCACCCAGCCCGGTGTCTGGTTCGTTCCAATTGTACCCCAGCTAGGTGTTTGCCCGGTAGTAACTGTCGTCCAACTTGATGCTTGCGCGTTGGCTATTGCCGCCCACGCTGCTGTTTGCGCATCGTTAATATTTTGCCAGTTTGCTGTCTGGCTGTCATCTATGGGCTTCCAATATACCGCAACCGTATCCCCGACTGCGCCGGTTGCAGCTACGCCGGTTAAAGCAAGTGACCTGTTTCCAACCCCAACTGAGCCTATAGCAGCAACTGCTGGCGTACCAGCCAAGTCAAAACTGTAGGAGACCGAGACCGAGCCAATGTTTCCAGTGGCCTCTACTCCAGAAAATGGAATAGAGAGCGCCCCAACTTCACCAACAGCCTCTACGCCCGTTATGGCAAACTGTTTTTCGGGGGCTACATCGCCCACCGCCCCAGTTGCTGCATCCCCCGTCAACGCAATCTGTGTTTCGCCACGAGATACTGTGCCGACCTCTTCGGTCGCAGCTACACCGGTCAAAGCTACGCTAAAAGCAGCGGCAACGGTTCCTACATCACCTGTAGCTGAATTGCCCGTTATGGCGTTGGCTACGCTTGGAGTTAGTGCCCCGACTAGCCCGGAACCCAAGACTCCGGTCAGCGCAATGCTGTAAGAAACCCCAACGGTTCCCACGTTACCGGTAGCGGCATCTCCTGTTGTAGCCGTGTCGTTGGAAGCAACTACAGCCCCGGTCAATCCAGAACCAACAACCCCGGTTAATGCTACCGATACCGACTGAGTAACAGTGCCCGTATTGCCTACGGCTTCCACCCCTGTCAATGCAACAGTAGATGAAATGCCGGTTGTTCCTACGTTGCCCGCAGCAGCAGCGCCGGAAAGTGTAAATCCTATGCCAAAGGTTACAGACCCAACATTACCTGTACCAGACGCGCTCGTGAGGACAATCGTCCCGCCCCAAGCGTTATAACCCCAAGTGGCGTAACCCCACGTACCCGGATTAGGGGCTGACTCGCCCGTTGCACTGAACGGTGCGCCAGAAAATGGCGCAAAACCGAACATGCCCTACCCCACTTTAGGTAGTGGACAGGCGCAGCAACGCGGTAGTCGTAGTATTGGAAGGCATGGTCAGTGTGAAGGTTCCAGCCGTGATAGTCTGGGAGCCAAAGGTATGCACACTAACTGCCTTGTTGCTCTGCGTCGAGTTGTACAGCAGCACCGTATCAAACGCCGTAGAAAGCGTGACGGTCGTGTAAACAAAAGACGCAGAGGGAGTCCAATAGGCCACGCCCGCAGTTGCTGAACTGTTGGTTGCTATGGGGGCTGTGCCGTTGGTTACGGTCACACCGCCCGCCGTGTAGTTTGTACCGGTCACTTCGCCAGTAGACGAATACACCGTAGTGGCTGCATTGATGGTTGCCGAAGAAAGGTACAACGCAGCCTTAAACGTGTCAGCAGTGGTCGCTGCGCGAATAGGAGCCGTGCCAAAGTTGTGCGTGGCGGTCAGCAACTCCCCCATGAAGGAAGTACACATTGATTGGGTGTTAGCCATGATTAGTCCTTAAAAAGAAGCTGCTTCAGCGCCTGCAAAAATGGGCATTTTCTTTAGCGTCACATGCACTGACCGGTGAACCAACTCACCATCCAGCCAATACTCTGTCCACGTAGTCGCTTCATTGTCGTTGTCAACCGTGCCGGTACGATGCTCCAGCAGGGAATCATCCATCTCGCCTTTGGTTGTAGTGACAATCAATTTGAACTCCTGATAAGTGCGGTTGTGGAGGTGTTGGAAGGCATGGTGATTGTAAACGTGGTAGCTGAGGTTTTGTCTGCCCCAAAGTCAATCACTGCAATGGACTTGTTGCCTTGCGTCACGTTGTAAATCAAAGCGCACCGGGCCGTCAAAGCCGCCGTCCAAGACGTATTTGCAAAATTCACGTAAGCCGTGTAATCCGCAGAACTGATGGTCACCCCAGTTAGAGTATTGCCGCCTGCTGTATAGCCTGACGCTACAACCTCATTGGTTGTTGAATAGGCTGTAGTATCTGCGTTCAAGTTGGCATTGCCGGTGTACAACGCAATCTTGAGGGTGTCTGTGGACAGATTGTGAACGGCCTGATACAGCTCTTTCTTGAAGCTGGTGGTCTGCGTCTGGACAATGCTCATGTCACCGCCTGCCTATACTGACCACTACGGTACGCGTCTTGCCTTTCAAGGCCATCACCGAGTCGCTTGGCAAGAGCTAGTGCCTCTTTGTACTTACCGTCGTATAGGGCAAGTAAATCTGCTTCACCTTTTTGAAACGTGTAGGCTTCAACCAGACTTCCATAAAGCAACACGGTGTCAAAGTTGTCACCCAGCCAAGTTGTAAGCGCAGTGGTGATGGACTCGGGGTAATAGTAGTAATGCAGTTCTGCGGAGTAGGTTGCGTCGGGTGTTGGACCAAGAATGAACGACAACTCATTGCTGATGGTTGAACCAGAAACAGTAGGGCCAAACAGTGCGTAATACTTTGGTGTCCCAGTATCAGTTGGCGTAGGGTACGCCTCACGCATGAAGTTCACATCCTTATTGAGTAGGAACGTGTACGCGCCAGAACCAGAAAAAATGGCCAAGGAGTACGAAGACAGGAAGTCATCGGGGCAGGACAAGTACTTATTGCCGGATGTGATTGTCCCCGTCACGTTCTTGCGCAACGAGGGGAACTGCACCGAGTTGTAGATGCGCTGTTCTGCCTGCTGGATGAAGCGGTTAATCTGAGTCGTAGACGATACCGTAGACGAATCCGCAAGGGTAATCGTCGGAAAGTTGTTTTCCGTGTAGGTCTGTATCGCCGACGAAAGCTCAGAATAGTTCATCCCATCGGTCCTCGTGCCATCACGCCTTTAGTGGCTGCGCCAGTACCACGGATTTTGATACTAGTTGTCTTAGGTTGTTCGTTACCAGCGGACTTGCTATATGCGCCAATAGCAACATCAAGTGTATCGAGTTTGCTTTGGTTAGGACCACTTGAAGAACCCTTCATAGCCTTGCCGTCCATCGTGTGGGGAGGCGCGTAGACGCTGGCGGGGCCAACTTCCTTGCCGCCTTTTTTCATGCTGTAGGCCATTACTTGCTCCCTTGGTTTTTAGCGCGGGACATGTTACGACCAAGGCGCATACGGTCATCCGTAGTGGGCCCGCCTTTCTTCAATTTCAGCGTAGTGCCCTTGCTGCCTTTATGCTCTTGAGCATCGTGCTGCTTGAACGCCTTCTTGATCATGGCCTTGTCTTGCGCCTTGTCACTTTTCATGTCTTCTTTAGCCATCATGGACTCCTATGAAACCGTTACTGTTACCGTGCCAACACTCGTGGTTCCGACCAAGTAGTTGGGTGTTAAACCTATATCGAAATAACTAGCCCCACCAACTGGAGCCCAACCCCACTGAATGTCTCTAGACCCCCCTGCAAGGTAGCCGTTTACGTCTGTTCCTGAGGTTACATAAGACACATCAGGACGGGGTTCACGCACTGCTTGCGGGTCATTTACTGGGTACAAACCTAATGATAGCTGAGGTTGGTCTGGGTCCCAACAGGTGGGGCAGACTTTGATTTGAAAAAGCTTTGTCTTAATGACCTCTTTCTTGAGCTCACTAAGTTTATATCGTTGCCCGCATCGGTCACATTCTGCAATCGCAAACTTGCCAGAAGCGTATTTAGTAGCCACGCTTCACCTCAATAGAAAAGCATTCTTGGGACAAACCGGTCAGAGGCTTTCTCCCGGTCTTCTTGGGAAGCCAGCAGCCACTGCTGCTCATACTCATCCTTTAGGAACCCAACCCGTGTGGGGTCAGCGTCAGGCCGCTTAGCTGCAATGTAGAACGCCAAACCTGCAACCATGCAGGGGATCAACCGGAAAGGGATGTCCTCGACATTCACGCCGTTCCCAGCATCCTGCAACCGACGCAGCCGCCAATAGACGAAAGTGTAGTCACCGCCTGCATCAGGGGTAGGCCAGACGTTGATACAGGGCAGGTTCTGGACATAGATAGCCGCTGCAGCCGTGTGCGCCGCTGCCGTAGTCCCGTTCTGTCCACGCAGACAATTGATCAGGCTATTGCCACTGACGTTGGTGTACCCGATGGTTTCCGAGTCAATCTTGATAAAACCAGTAGTAGTAAGCCCAGACGTATCACTGAGGGCTATGGTTGTATCCGTACTGGTGATGGTAGAGCTAAGGGTCACAGACGTAGAGTTGGTCTGCGCCGTCTGGCGGTTGATCCACACCTGAATGGGCCGTCCATTGGTTAACTTGTTTGGGATGGTGGAGTAGGTGGACTCAGAGATGCGGGTGATGTTGATATCCGACTGTGTACTTGCAGTGCCGTTGTTCTGGCGGATAACGTGGTCTAGCAGGTCGATCGTGTCTGCGGGTAGGGGGTAGATAGCCTGACCCGTAACCATGGCGATAGCGCCCTCTTGGATGGTCCACAGGTTGATACCCCGGTTGGCCCATTCAATCGTCATCAGGTTCAAAGACCTACGCGCCGTACGGAACTCATAGCCCGTACGCACCTCGATACCTGCCCGCTCATAAGCCTCCTCAATCAGGTCGTTGAGGTCTAGGTTAAAGCTGGTAGTGCCGGTGGTGTAGGCCATTATCTAAATCCCGCTGTCTTCTTTGCAATGGTTTTGGGCTGGGCTACGAATTGTTTACCTGCTGCTTTACCAGCGCGCTTTGCTTTGGTGGTCGCAGCATACTCTGATGGGGACAAGGACTTTATAGCAGCTTCAGGGAGGTAACGCTCACCTGTTTTTGACGACGGTTTTCCCGACTTGGTACGCCATTTCTGGTCGCCCCAGTTTTTCAGGGATTGCTGCGGTGCTTTCAATCCTTGTACCCCCCGCCTGCTGCCTTGTATTTCTTGGCTACAAGCTGCGCCTTACGTGCTGACCATTGCCCTGCACCCGTACCTTGCGTAGCCGCAGCCTTCACTTGAGACACGATACGCTTGCGCAAGCTCGGCTTGGTGTAGTTGCCAGCAGCATTGACCCCACCACCTTCAGCGTACATGGTGACATCGTTCGGATTGTCTTTGCGGACAACCGTCTTCGCCTTCGGCATTTTTGAAGGAGCAATGTCACCCATGCCGCGTGAGGCTCTCATCGCATCATTCCTCGGGTCTTGCCACGCTGGGCAATACCATCGCCACGGCTGGATGCGCTAGATACTTTACCGCCTTTGGCGTACTTAGAACCTAAAGCAGCGCGAATATCTTTTCCCGATGGAAGCACACCATTTTTTAAATTCGCGTTGGGAGTTGTCCACCACGATCTATTTTTTTCTGAATCCTGTTGAGCTTTATTTTCAGCCTCAAGTTTTGCGTTGGTCTTAGCTGTTTCGCCATAGGCATCGGACCTACGTTGAGTTTCCGTGGAACGCCACTGAGATTCTGCCAATCTATCGCTGCTATTCCCTGCGGGGTCAAAATTTGGAGTTTCTTTAGGGGCTCCAGAGGTAGATGTAGCAGCTTTTGCTGGAGCTTTTGCAGAAGGAGCAGAACCATCTCGGCGCTTAAGCCCAAGCTGCTTGTTCATGTAGTCACGCAAACTAAGGCCCGATGCCTCTAGCTCTTCTTTGGTGACCTTGAGGCGGCTTTGGTCGGGGCGCTTGGGGGTGGCAACAGTTTTTTCTTCGTCATCCATAATTTTCTCCTTAGCACATTGTGCCGCGAGTCTTACCACGTTGAGCAATGCCGTCCGCGCGGCTAGAAGCGGAACCGCCCTTAGCCATCTTTTTCACGCCCCGCATGCCTTGCCCCGCACCCGCAGTAGATTTAGGGTTTGCCGGGGTGCTGTCGGCAGCGTTGTACGCAACGTCCTGTTTAACCTGCGTCTTGGCGTCCACTACCTCATCGTAGTTGGAGGGTTTTTTATCATCAGCCATGATTAGCTCCTTAGCAGGCCATGCCGCCCTTTTTCATCTTGACTTGCATAGCCTTGGTCTTACCCTTAGAGGCAACACCGTCAGCACTCTTGTGACCGCTAGCCAAGCCACCAGTAGCCATCTTAGCCATGCCGCCCTTTTTCATCATACCCATACCACCAGCAGGGGCGGCGGGAGCCATTGCAGAGCGGGGGGCTGCAGGTGATTTTTTCTTCATCATCATAGCCATCATCTTGGGGTCCATCTTTGTAGCCATCTCACCACCTCGTTTAAAAGTTTTGCCTTTGTCGGCGTTGCTGAAATCTTGGCCCACGGACTGTGGGACTCCTACTTCCTTGGCGAACGATGGGTTGTGGGCCACCGCCTCCATGAATTTATGTTGTTTCTTGCTCGTGCTTGGCATCGTCTTTTTTCCGGTTCATAAGCTTCTTGACGGTATCTGTTTCGTAAATGCGGATTGCTACCCAGACAATACTAAGAACCGCAGATACGGCAGGTAAGAATTCCACAAGTGTTCCTATTACAGTAAGAATAGAAGCGCCATCAATGATGTGCTTCAGAGTTTCTTGGTTTTGTTCGTTCATGTCGTGCTCCTAGCATTTCCATCTTGCTAAGGAAGCCGCCTTGCGGGTGGGCTTACCTTTTTCGTCTTTCATCGGCCCCGGCATACCAGACATGCGGGCGCAGAACGAGTCCTTGCGCGGGCCACCTTGGGGCTGGGGAGCCTTCAGGTTGCTGCCTGTTGCAGCGTTGTACTTGGCTCTTCCTTTGGCAGTCAAACCCGCTCCCTTGGAGACAGGTAGCTTCTCGCCACGACCAACTGCAAGGGAGGGGGTTTTCTTAGCCATTTACTACTTTCAAGTGCAAACGCGCATGTTCCTTTATCAGGGGCTGCAAAGCATCTTGCTCAAAATTGCGGATAAATTCCTGTGTGCCAATGTGCGGTAAGCTGATCATAGGGTCAAGATAAATCTTAAACCCCTCTGCCCGCGCACGGCGGCAGAACGTGTAGTCCTCGCCAATGTACTGTCCGTCCACGAGCAGGAAGTCAAACACGGCGTACTCATCTTCACCGTCACCATCGCCTGCGTATCTCCACTCAGGGTGGGTAGAAATCATGTGCTCAAGAACATGGCGACGGATCAACATGAAACCAGTTGCTACACTCTCAACGCGCATCAGACCGTTCTCATCAAACTCCAGCTTGTTCTCTTCGTCCAAGTAAAAGTCAAGGAAGAACTTGGCATCGGTAGCACGGCGAGGGTACGTCCCAGCCACTACGTCTTTGTCAGTAGACAGAGCCAATAGACGGGTAACTGCCTCGACGTTAATGACCACATCCGCATCCACAAAGAGCAAGTCGGTGCAGTCGGAGGACATGAAGTTGCCGACCAGCTTGTTCCGTGCCTTGGAGATGATGGAGCAGCCAGACAGGTGCGCCAGATGAATCTGGACACCCATCTTATCTAGCAGGGGTACAAGCTGCGCAATGGCAAACGCGGTCTTAATGTTGACCTTGCCGTCATAGCACGGGATGGCAAGCATGATCTTGCGCCCCACTAGATTGAAGCTCTTATCAGCCATAGTACACGTTAGCAGAAGTTATGTTGCTCATACTCAAGTAAATACCGTTTTTAACCAGTACTCCTTCACCGGGAATCAGTGCAAAATTACCAAACAAGTCAGCCGCACCAATATCGTAACTAGCAAGCCACAAAGACGCATATGCCGCCACTGTTCCGGCAGCAATAGTCCCAGAGTTAATGTCTGTGACGGTGAACGTGTTTGCGCCTGTGCGCGTGATGGAGTAGTTGCCGTTTGTGCCAGATGTCCCGCTTGCTGTTGCAAACGTAAGCCCGACTACATCGCCAGTTACCAGTCCGTGCGCGGTTTTGGTAACCGTAATAAGCGTAGCCGCCCTCTCGTATGTCGCTGAGACAGGTGCTGTGGTAGTGTCAAAAATGTCCAGTGTTCCAGCCGTAGCTGTGCCAACCATAGAAACAGCTTTGAGCCTGTTCCGACCTAGAACAACAAACCCGCTGTTGTTTAGGTGTCCTGCTTTAACGTCTGTTTGCATCATAACTAATCTCCTGTAAGACGGGGGCCGAAGCCCCCGAGACTAATTAAGCAGACGCTGGGAACTGCGTACCGTTAGAGTCGGCTACGGTGTAGAGAATCGTGTACTGCACCGTACCAGCAGTCACCGCAGCAACCGTTGGGGTCATTGTGGCAATTACTTTAACATCCGTTGCGCCAATACCAATACCGTTAGGAGAAGCCGTAGATGCTGCACCGCACCATGCGCCCAGTTTAGAAGCTGCGTTGCTGATAGCAGCGCGACCCAGTGAAGTTACGTCGGTAGAAGCCCAATACAAGGCGGCTGTAGTGCCATCACCAATGCTGACGTTAGCGGCGGTAGAGCCGGTGAACGCAACGGTAGTGTCAATGTGGATAAACTGAATCTGAGCGCCAGCAGGGAGAACACAGATAGTGTCAGTGGTTGCCGAGGCAGCTTGACCGGTGTAGTTCTTTTTAAAGGTCTGAGAAACCATGGTCGCGCCACAGTTTTCAATAGTGCCGACGGTAGTGCCAGTGGTGTTGCGAACAGTGCCAAGCAGCCACGGGCCAAGATGAGTAGCGAATCCCATGATAAATCCTCACATACAAGTAGAGCGCATCAATCGGTATGTCGTCTAGCCGGGACTAGTTTGATGCGCCGGTAACCCCGGAATGGGAACAATATACACCAAAAAGAAAAGGGGCACAAGGCCCCTTTTCTCAACCCCAGCTTAAGCGCCGGGTGAACCGAACATACCCAGAGGGTCAGACCAGCCGAACGAATAACGCTCGCGGGACTTGTAACGGACGTTACCGGTGTCGAAGTCGCCGTCCATGCTGTTAGCCAGCGGAGTACGAACGAAGTGCTTCAGACCGTTAGGAACGTCAGTCGTCAAGTACCAGCCATTGGTATCGGTCAGGTAGTGGTTGACGGTGTAGCCTTCGGGGATCGAACCATTGTTCTTCAACGCGTTGATATCGTTGTCGGTAGTGCCAACACGGAGGCTGGTTTCCAACAGACGGGTAGCAACGAACTGCAGAGCAGGAGGAACAATCAGCTTCTTGGGCTTAGCTGCAATCAGCAAACCGCGCTCATCAGTCCAAGCAGCGATCTGAATAACGGCGGCTTCCAAAGAAGTCTCGTTCAGGTCAGCGTTAGTGGAAGGACGATTGCTGTTAGTGCCGCCGCTAATCAGCGGGTGAGCAGTGCTAAACAGAGGTACACCGTCGCCGCCGTAGTATGCAGCGGAGTTAGTGAAGCCGTTGTTCAGAACCGCAGCAGCCTTGGTTTGCTTGGTGTACGCCATACCGCGAGCCAGAGCCTTGGTGTAACGAGCGGACAAGCTGTCATACAGATTGTCTTCGATTGCCTCTTCCGTCAGGGAGAAGCCCAAAGCGATGGTTTCGTGGTTGTAGCGTGCAGTCCATGCTTCCTGTGCATTGTCGTACTGGATGGCAGAACCCTCGTTCTTAACCGGTGCAGCACTAAAGCCAGACAGCTTGGTTTCCTCTTCAAAAGAACGCTCGGAGGTCTCAGTTTCGTAGAGTTCCTTGTGCTCTTCTTGGTAGGTAGCATACTCAAGGCCGAACAAAGCGTTCAGACCGGGAAGCAACTCTTTAAGTAGTTGTGCGCGTGAAATAGCCATGATTTACTCCTTAAACACCAGTGGTGTTGTTATATTGGTGAGTGTTAATCTTCACCAATAGCTCGGTGTAAGTGTCGGCTGCGGTAGCAGTTTCAGGCACTACGTCGATAACACGGATTGGGATAGTTGCGGTAGTACCAGCACCGGTCAAGGTAACGGCGAAAGCAGAATCACCAGTGGTGGTGCTGCCAGCGTTCAATACCAAAGCCAAGTTAGTACCCACCACAGTGCGCCCTGCGGAACTCATGGTCGTACCAGACGAAACCACGGCGACCTTGAACAGGGCCATAGGATCATCAATTACGTATGCGTATGCAAGGTTAGTCGAGGTCGAGATAGAAGCCGGTAGGTACTGACCCTGAACGGTTTGACCGCTAGAGTTGACATACTGACCGCCCATGCAAACGCCGACGATAGTACCCGAGTTGGTAGTGGTTGATTTAATCAGATAGCCATCACTGTCAATTTGAACCGTATCTCCAAAGAAGATAGCAGTAGCAAACGAAGCAGCAACGGGAATCTGACGGAAAGCACCGGCGTAAGGCATGCCGTCAATTCGATTGACAGGCTTTAGGCCATACGGAGCGCTAACGGTAGGATAAGCCATAGTTAACTCCAAAAAAATTAAATACCTTTTCCAAAGCTAGTCGAGGATTTCTTCTCTTTAAACAGCGGCATCCTCGGGTCACTCTGGCGCATCATGGTATTGTCTACAGCTTCCATCTGAGCCCGTGATTGATTTGCGAAAAATTCATCTCGCTGTTCAACAAACTCTTCTGGTGTCTTGCAGAGCAATAGCCCGCCAATCTCAATGTTGTCTTTGAATCGACTAGTTGGATCAGCCAATAACCGAAATCTAGGTTGCTCTTCAATACCGACTGGTTCCCATCCTTCTCGGAATTTGCCCGAGATATTACGAGGATCAGCAGCATTCAAAGTAGAAACCCGAATCCATCTGTACGCATAGCCCGGTTGTTTGTCAGGTTCAGGCAGCATTTCGGCTGGCATCCACTTCTTAGGACGTTCGTCCATCACCCGTGCAGTCATCTCGCGTTGTAGTCTGTTCTCAGCCATCTTAGGCCTCCAATTTACTTATTTCCCGAGCGTATTGCTCAAGAGTTACTCCAAGTTTTTTAGCAATGCCAGCCTGAGTTTTAGTCAGTTGGATTTGCTTCGGCGCAGTACTGCGTTTAGCTGGTGCTACCACCGTGCTTGGTCTTGTACGCTGGGGCTTATCACCACCATCGTTCTTAGAAGCCGTAAATTCTTCTGGGAACCTACGTTGGACTTCTTTATCAATACTGGTGAAATATTCATCAGTACCAACAAATGCTCTACCGTACCGCGCTTCTAACTCTTCGTGGACACCTTCGGCATACTTGCGCATTGCCACTTTGTCACGGGACACAAACCAAGGGTTTTTGGACACCCAGTTTGCGACCTTAGGGTCCATCTGAGGAGCCGCTTGCGGTTGCGGTGTAGTTTGTACACTATTTTCAGGCGGTTGTACAGTAGGCCGATAATTTTTAGTCTTATCTAGCTTCATCTCCGCCCGTGTCAATTCCCGCTGTGCATTTAGCAATTTCTCGGAATCCCCCGAGTCATACGCTTCCCGGTAGTTCCTAGAAGCTGTTTCAAGCTCCATTTCGGCTGAACTCTGATAGGTAGAGATTAGTTCTTTCTCCCCACTCTGTACCATAGTTCTCAGTCGGCGATTCTCATCCAGAATCTGCTGCGCAGCCGTCAAAGCCTCTTGCTGCTCACGGAGAGCCGCCTCTTTAGCCCGACGTTCGTCGTGCCAAGCTTTTTTGTACTGCGTAAATTTCTGCTTTACATTCTTAGAATACTCAGCAGATTCATCAGCCTTCTCAAGGTCATCCTTGATTGACTCCGGCAACGGGTCAATATGCTGGTCTTCTTTAGGGGTGTCATCAACGATGTTGACTTCTACGTCTTCATCACCCTCAACAGTAATTTCCATCTTCTGCTCATCGTCTGCCTTGGCAGCGATTTCATCAGGAAACTTGTATTCTTCTCCGAATCTAGACATGTGCGCTCCTTATTTGCGTTTGATTCCCCGTGGGTCTTCTACAACGCCTTCGACAGAATCGTCGTTGATGATGCGGAATTCACGGTCATGGATGAGCAGTCGAGTGCCAGCGTGGGGCCGAACCAAGACAAAATCACCTTTTTTGCACCATGGCCCGGTGGGGAACCGAGTTGGGTCTTTGTAGCAGTCGGGACCCAGATCAACGACAAACAGAACCGTGGTGAGCAACTCTTCATTGCGCATGGTTTCATCTGCCTTAACCAAACCGAGACCGCCTTCATACTCTTTCTCAGCTTCCGGTACGGCGCACAGAATCCGATAGCCCGAAGGCATGGGTAACTGTTTTGCTTTCTCTTCTGCTGATGTGTTCAGTACAGCGGACAAGTCCACCGCCCTGATGTCATAAGCTTCATTCATCGTCTAACTTCTCCAGTTGGTGTGTAAGGTCTGATAGATAAGAGCGAGCGGTGAGCAGACCTTTGATAACCCCACACATCTCGCAATAATCGTCAAAGCTCTTAGCCCCTTTCGCGGCTAGAGATTCTTCGATGTGTTTGACGCCTTCGTCAATTCGTTGGTTAATGATGCTGATTAGCTTGCGACCATCGTCCATCATTCACCTTTCTTCGCGGGCTTCGCCGCTTGATTTTGTGCAGCCTGTGCTGCTTGCATTTCTCGTTGCTGTTGAAGCTGCGCGTTTTGTTTCACCATATCCACCTTGGCCTTAAAGCCTTCCGATGTGTGCTGATGCTCACGTTGCTTCTCGTTGTTCTGAGCCTGCACGGCAAGCTTGGCTCCTTCAGTTTCCTGCTGGGCTTCGATCCGCTTGAGCTCAACATCAATCTGAGCCATCTTGGCCTGCATATCCTGCATGTCTTTCTGAGACTTGCGTTGCAACTCGCCCTGCTTGATCTGCAATTCTTGCTGCTGAAGCTGAAGTAGCGGATCAGCCGCTGCCTGCGCATTCTTGGCTTGCTGAGCTTCTTGCTGGTGCTGCTGGAGCAACATCTGGCCTGCCTGCGCTGCCATCTGCGACACTTTGACCTCCATCTCTGGAGACATCATCGCCTCATCTTGATCATCCTCGTAGGCCGGTAGTGTCTGACCCATAGCCTGCTCAAGCTGCTTGCGATACTCCATACCCAAGTGGTCCGCAATGTGGGCCGACATAGCCCCCATCACTTTCTGTTGAAGCTGCGGGTCTTGCCCCACTAGCTCTTGGATGTGCGGGTCTTTTATCGCCGCCATATGCACAGTGATGTGTGCCTTGTGGTCTTGGTACAAAAACGCCTTGACCGGCTTTCCCTTGAGGATGTTCATGTTCTCCGTCACGGGGTCGCGCGGCTTCATGTCGTCTTCGATGGGTACAAGCTTCTGGTAGTTCTTGATGCCAAGCACATCCAACATCTGACGATGCAAGATGGGGAGGTCATACAACTGCGGGGCTGTCTGGGCTAACTGTAGAGCCGCCTGATACTGCACAACCTTCTGTGCCATGGTAGTGGCGTTGGGGTCGCTAACGGGGATGACATCCACCAAGTCATAGTCAGACTGCTTGGCCTGCCGCCCACCTTCTTCGGGCTCGTAGCTGTAGTCATCAGGGGTGTAGTCACGGATGATGTCCCGCAGGAGCTTGAACTCTTGCTTCATCGCGTAGTGGATGCGTGCTTGAATCGCACTCATAGTCTTCAGACTACGCTCAAGAATCGCTAGTGTCGTGCCCACGGGAGCTTGTGCAGACATGTCGGAGGCATTCAACTCCATAGAGCCAGCGAAGCTGCGGCCCTCTTGAATCATCTGCTGCAACAAGGCCATCAGTACTTGGCTAGGCTCTTTGTAAGGCAGGGCCATCAAGTTGTCCTTGATAGTGCCACTCGGTACATCTACGTCTCGGAACTCTCCCGGCGAGATTGGCGTGTCATCACCTTTGGTGCGGAGTCCTCTAGTCTTGAAACCACCAGGAAGATTAGAAAGTGTCCCAGCGTCCACAAGCTGACGAAGAATGCTAGTACTAGATTTAGAGTAAGCACCAATAAGATGAATAAGGCCAAAAGCATAAAAACCAAAACCTGGAATATAGGGGTAATGCACAAAATGAGCACGTTTCTGATGATGGTCATCCTCAGGTCTCCAGTTGCGGCGGATAGAGAGAATCTCTCCCGTTCCCTTCTCAATAGTGACGATGTACGGCAACGCTATGCCTGTCTCTTCGCCATCCTCATCTGTATGCTCGTAGCCCTTGAGGTCGAGGTCAACCTGCATCTCCAAAAACTTGTACCGATTGTCTTGGGTAGCACGGAACCCTAACTTCTCAGCAATCTTCTTCTCAATGTCATCCATGACATTTATAGGGTCTCCAAGGTCTATATCCCTGTAAAACCCTTCATGCTGAAGTCGGCGTAGCTCGTTCTTTGTTTTACGCATGACGTGCGTAACCCGCTCCGAGGACTCTAGACTGGACGCACCGTATGGCACAACCACGTCCTCCGCTGGCGCATACATAGACACCTGACGATTCAATGCCGGGTCGAAGTACACCTTCTTGAACGCATTGCCCGCTAGCCCCAAGCCCCACAACATGCGCTCATGCTCAGGCCGGTACTCGACCATCACATCAGTCATCTGATAGTTCATGTCGTTCTGAACGCGCTCAGCCGCAGCCTTCTTCTCTGGCGTTTCTTTGCCGATGATCTGGGTCTTGACCGGGCCTGATGCAGGAAAGGTCTCCATCATGGTCTCAGCTTGAAACTTAACCACGGCCTCTGCCAACAGCGGGTGGTACACACCACAAGCACCGGGCCATGGCTCCATCCGCTCTTCAAGCTTCAGACCCAACAACTGCAGCCCATCCACGTATGTCTGTACCCAGTCCTTGCGGCTGGCAATGTCGGTGTCGTAGTCCTCAATCAGGTCACCTGCCAACTGGGCTAGGTCACCCTCATCCATCCTCTCAGCTAGGTTATCGTCGAAGTCATCTTCTTCGTCATCGGCAGGCTCAATGTGCATAGAGAAGCCGGGCCCCTCAATATCTACTGACTCAGGGTCCACCACCGTAATCTGTAGTGGTTCTTCGTCGTCCATCCCCTCAAGCTGGTCAAGTCCTTGAGGGGCGGCATATAGTGCCCGGTCCATATTAGTAGCCATCATCTGTCCTTCAAAGTCGCTCGGTTTGTTGAGCGGTTATATGTGTAGTCTTGCGGCTTGTGCCCTTGCCGTTTGACGGTTCTATCTACCGCACGTTCTTCGGCTGTCATCGAGTTACGTTTCTGACCTGCTGATGTTAGCGTGCCGTCATCGTTCATTTGACCACGTTTCTTTAGTATGGCAATGGCAGTATCCTTGTTACCAACCTGCGCTGCAAGCCGGTCCACCAATTGATTACGCCCCATGAATTTCTGCGTAGCCATCATCTGTCCTTAATAGTACGCCGCTTTTTTGCGGTACTTGTACAGGAAGTCATCCTCCGGCTCATCCGAAGGGAGACGTAAAAACCCACCTTGCCGAAACCTCAAAAGGGCCAGCGTAGTAGAGTCTACCAAGTCGTCGTTAGTGCCACTAGGAAAGTCGTTGCATTCCTCAATGACATCCTTGGCCCACCGGCGGTCCGGGGCCCATACTATCCCAGATGCAAACAGGTCGCTCACAGCATTGACCCGAGCAATCTTGTCCTGTCCCTTGCCGGGGGTGAACTCCCCAACCGGAATACCCATTCGTCTGAATTCCTGATACAGGGCAGAACCGTTGGATTTCTTCTCTACCATGAAGGCGTCCGGTTGCCACTCCTTATACTCTGCTAGAACTAACTTCTTAAGCTCTGGATACTCTAGACGTTTCTTAATTGAATTAAGTAGGATGATGGCGAAGTTGTTGGTCTCTTCGTTGAAGAACACACCCCACGTAGTCAGGGCGTTGTAGTCCGATCGGTTGTTGGCTTCCTGTGCTGCATCCAAGCTCATAATAGTGAAGTCGCATACGGGTGGGTCTTCCTTCTCCCACACTTTCCACCACTCCCGCTTGATGAGAGCGCCCTCTTCTGAGACGGGATTCTGCATGTACTGGGCATTCCAGTAGCGCACATCCAGCCCTGCCTTCTTAGCAAGCAACTCTTCCACGGGCCAGAACTCAGGCCACAGAGCTTCTCCGTCATCTTTAATCGCTGGAAACTCAACCACTTCCCACTGGTCAACGCCCTCTTCCTTGTTCATCTGGGATACGATCTGCCCAGTCAAGTCAAGCTTTGACCAACGGGTCATAACAACAACAATCGCCCCACCCGGCATAAGACGCTGAAGAGGACCAGACTGAAACCACTCCCAAGCAGGAAGAAAGACTTCGGGCTTTCCAGTTTTAGCTTCTTGCTCAGAATGAGGATCGTCAATAATAAAAAGATCAGCCCCGCGCCCAGCAAGAGCACCACCGACACCGATTGCAAAGTACTCGCCATTGAAGTTTGTTCCCCATCGTGACGCTGATTTAGAGTCAGCCTGCAGTTCTATCTGCGGAAATATGTCCCGGTAGCTTTCTGAACCCACCAAGTTACGCACGCGCCGACCAAAATTCACAGCCAGATCGGCTGTGTGGGACGACATGATGATTTTTTTCTGGGGGTATTTACCCAAGAACCATGCAGGTGCAAGGTAGGAAATGAGTTCAGACTTGCCGTGGCGGGGGGCAATGTTGACGATAACCCGCTTTTTCTTGCCCTTGGCAATATCTTCAAAGATTTGGGCTAGTTTTAGATGGTGGGGACCGACTTTGTAACCTGGATATACGTGTTTTACGAAGTCTAGGAAGCTCTCTTTGCCCAAATTCTGCGTTATTTGGGTGTCATAGGTCTTCAAAAGCTCAAGAACACGCCTTTTCTGCTTCTCAGGCATCTTAGGCAGCGCCTGCCGCAGCTTAAATAGCTGTTCTGGGGTCAGTTTGAGGACTTCACTCATCGACTTCCTGTTCTAGCCGGACAACTTCGCGGGCTTCTACGTCAATTACGCGGTTTTCCAGTGCCCCGAGGGTATCAAGTAGCTCTTTTTCGACCTCTTCGATGGTCTGCACCTTGTGGGTGATCTCAGTGCGCTTCTTAAAGGCATCCACACCATCAACTTCACCTAATTTAGCAATAGCAGAGATGCGCGTCTTGGAGTCTTTGGCATTTTCCACCTCCATTACCAGCTTATTGACCACATACATCTTGAAGTCGGAAAGCTCCTCCACTATAGATACGTTCATCTGGGCAACCATGCCCGCTAGTAAAGCAAGTGTCTCGTTGGGGTACTTGGCAAAGTCGGGCCGATGCCGGGAGTCGGTGATCATGTCGCGGGCCAGCTGTTTAGCTTGGTCCATGTTGTCACTTGTGGGGGATATAGGTGACCCTGTTAAGTCTGAGAAGAACTTAATAGTACTGGCGCGCATCTCCAACTCCTGAGCAGGGGTGAGCTCAGGAAAGGCTTCCTTGGAGTTGTCTGGTAGAGGAATGTTCTCCTCGATAGTTGGCACTAGCGGAGATGTCATAGCTGCAGTATATAGCACTTGGGAATTTTTTGTAAAAAATTTTTTTACACGGGGTCGGGATTTAGTGACGGGGGGTGTTTTGAAAAATGAGGTAATCGTTTGTCTATTGCTAAGTGTATAGGGGGGCGGATGGGACCCGCGCGGCATCTGGGGGTGGGGGGTGAGGGGGTCTCAGGCGCCAAACTTGACATATGGGGTGGTTTATGAGATAATTCAATCACTGTCTAGCATGTCGCAAGAGACAGAGAAGGAGTACATATGTTCAAAGCCATATGGTTGTGGCTCACTCACTACGAAGTGATAGCCATGGATAGAGCTAGCGGATACGCCCATCACTGGTGGGCCCGCAACGAAGCAGACGCCCTTGACTGGGTACGCTGCTACAAGCCCCGATACACGGTGGTGTACGGCAAGCACGGCAAGCTGCTCGGTGGTCGCCGCGCAGTGTATTAACCAACGGGGGCTTCGGCCCCCATCTTTAGGAGCAATGACATGAGCTATGAGATTCAGTACAGCGACCTTGGGTCGCAAGAGACAGTTAAGAAAGCATTGGCTGACTGCAAGCAATGGTTGGGCAACGCCCAGTTTAAGAATGTCTGCAAGATACTGCAAGCCGACAACGGGCGGACATCTGCAAGCTTGGTGCGATTTGGGCTGATGATGCAGGGCATCGAAGGCTATCCAGCTAAGGTGATGATGGACATGCACTGGACACGACAGCGCGACCTGTTCGACGCCGAGTGAGAGGAGGGGGCTTCGGCCCCCTTCTTTTTTGGCCCATTGATGCCAGTTATTTTCTGCCGCGTGCGTGTAGTGCGCGAGCGTGTGAGAGCGCCCATTCAGGTGCCATACTTGACATATAGCCTCAATTATGAGATAATTACATTGTCAGCGCAAATCGGCGCTGATAGTTTCTAAACCCTTTGCAAAGGAAATTACCATGGCTCAATTTACAGCCGCTTCCGCTTTTGACTCCGCTCTTATCGACCTCTCCGAAGGTGTAACAAACGCGAAGAAGCGCGTTTCGATCCTCCGCTCTAACAAGGCACGGATTCAAAAAATCCTCCGCCCCATCGCATTGATTGTCTCCGGCGCAGGCTTGAAAAACGTCAATGCTCACGTCAGCGCTGACGCTTATTCGGACAATTTCCAAATCGGCGTCTACTTGTATGGTCTGGAAAGTTTTAAAGTTCCTGTGCTTGCATCGTTAGTTGAATACCTGGATGGACTGTGCGAAGATGGTTTGACTCGCACTCGCGAGTGGCCCGAGAGCTTGAATCGGGATTATCACTTCACCCTTCCAAAGGGCCACCGGGTTTCCCTTTGCGTTTATGTTAAAGATGATTCCCCAACCTGCAGAAAGGTGGTAATCGGAAAGGAACTGAAAGAGGTTTTCAAGTATGAGATTCAGTGCGATTGATCCCCACTGACTGAAAAGGGCGGCGCAAGCCGCCCTTTTTTTGCGCCCACGTTTTTGATGCCAGTTATTTTCTGCCGCGCGCGTGTGGCGAGCGTGGTCGATCGCGCCTATTTAGTACCCCACTCAGGCGTGGGACTTGACATAAGGCGTGGTTTATGAGATAATTACATTGTCAGCACAGATCGGTGTTGACGATTTCTCTTTCCATTTTTAAAGGAAATGTCACCATGGCAAAAAAAGCCGAACTATCTCCCGCAGGCGAAACCCTGCAATTTAAATCACTCTCCGATTTTGCCTATGCCCACGCGGGTTTGACGGGCAAAGTGCAGGAAATGGCAAAGTATGCAATTGCAAACATTGCAGGGTTTCCCGCCGAATGCCCCGATGAAAGCAAAGCCGAACTGAAAACGGGTTATCAGAAAAAATGGGGGTCGTTGCACCCTCCCGTGATGTTTATCAATGTCGGCGGAAACTATCTCGCGGAGACCGATATCGACACAACAAAACTCACGGGAGACCATGAGCGCCGGACAATTAGTGCGGACTATCTCATGAACATCACAACGCATGAGTATGGGCAAATGACAAAAGACGATCCAGCATGGCGCAAAATTGTAGAAAAATATCGGGATGCTATGAAGGACTATGCCACTAATCGTTTCAACGATTTAGTGAAAGCCGCAAAAGCCGTTATCGCTGAGACAACACCCGGTGCAAGGCGTACCCGCAATATTGTTTTGTTTACTGCATCGGTGCAGAAAGCATTTGACGGTCTCGAAAAATCGGTGAAAGTAAAAGCAAAAGCAGGTAGCGGTGACACTACCGCAAACCCTGTGCAATTCAGAATGGCGGTTGATGCATTCTGGAAGGCGTACAATACCAAATAATATTGGTAGATGAAACCCGCTAGGTCGCAAGGCCTAGCGGGTTTTTTTGCGCCCGCCGTTTTGATGCCAGTTATATAGTGGGGCGCGCGCGAGGGGCGTGGCTTGTTTGAGCGCGCACAGCGTAGTCAAGCCACTAAATAGCGTCCCACGTTTGCGTGGGATAAGAAAACGGTACGCGAAGTACACGGAATCAGGCTCTATGGATTAAGAAAACGGTACACCACGAGACAAATTGTACATATACTTGGTTTAAGCAAACGGTACGCGATAGAAAATGGCGTTTGTTCTAGTTTTCTGTTCCGCAAAACAGGCTTTGTTCTGTTTTTAATAACACTATTAGAACAGGGTTGAGCGTTGATTTTAAAGGGAAAAACGGTGTTTTGTTCTAATGTTCTACGAATTTTTTTGGATAGGGGAGATTTTGGCAAAAACTTGCAGGGCGTGGAGGCTTAGCAGCTTCTGCAACGCCTTATGCAAAAACAGCGTCAAAAGGAGGCATATACCCTCAAAAACACTAGAACATAGAACAAACCTCTCTTTTTTAATTTATAAAAATATTTTTATGAATGAAATCAACGACTTACAAACGCCCAACCCACAAAACCCTGTTCTATATGTAAAAGTCAAAAACTAGAACAAATAGAACAAATAGAACAAGCCCCAACCCACCTCGCCACTACCTAACTAATGTAAATAAAGCCTTGACATAAGAGTCAAAATCGCCTACAATGGGGGCGTAGGGCGTAGAAGAAGATGAGTTCACCGTTAATCAGTTCCCCACGCATGCGTGGGATTTCAAACCTCGAAGGAGTAACACAATGCCAACACTATCGTTTATGACCGCAACAGCAGACCAACAGCGTGATGCCACCGCATGGCTCGCATCCCTGCCTCGCCACCTCCGCAAACAATACCGACCAAAAGTTTCTTACAGCCTGGCAAGCCTGGCAAGAAGAGTTCCCTATGACTCAGTAGACTCTTATATGAAGACTGAGTTCCGTGTCGATACCTACCACACACAGAATCTTGAGTTCCTTGATCGGGCTTACGACTTTGATGAGTTCGGTGACATCGACAATGAGTTCGATGGGCTGACCATCCATGAGCCAGACAGCGAGGCCGCACTCTGGGCCTTCTGCACAGGCTACGACAACATCTGATTTATTTTTAGGAGAACACCATGGGACAGATGAAGAACCTCTACCTCGACCAGCTTGAGGCTGACAATGCCGACCAACCTGTTGAAATCACTATCTATGTGCTGACAATGGGCGGCAAGCCCTGCAACGCATACATGGATAAAGCCGAGGCCGACTACGAAGCGTGGCTGTGCAATCAGGCTGACGCACACAACGAGGATGGCGAAGTCAACCTCTTTGCAGTGACCGAAGTCCAACTGCTTACCTAACCCCCCACCCATCCATTGGAGATTAACTATGAAAGTGTACGAACTGCACATCAGGCGCGGCAGACTTATCAACGATGACCCGCAACGGCGGTGCTACAACGGCGCGTACTTTGCCAACCATATCGAGTGGGAGCCATGGGAACTGTGGCTCAAGAATGACCACTATGAATCGCTGGAACACGCTCAGCGTGTAGCACGGCTCTTTTGCCGTGAAGACCAACAACTGAAAGCAGTAGAAAGAGAGATAGCATGAAATCAATAACTGTTGAGATACGAGACCAATTCGGCAACCAAGTATTTCATCCCGTCTGCGAAGATGCCCTCCGCTTTGCCGCCATTGCAGGCACGACCACGCTGACTGAGCGCGTTTTGACCTGTGTGCGGGGGCTCGGCTACGAGATCACCTACACATACACCTACCCAAAGGGGAAACTGCCATGAGTGCATTACTAGTTGCAGGACTGACCCTGCTTGGGAGTATATGTGTCGGCTTCGGCTTTGCCAGCGTGCTGGCTCGGCTATGTGTCTCTTTTCAACGGTGGGTTTCTGTTCGGCGTCGTCGCCCTGATTTGTGTTGAAGACCACGAGAAAGAGGAGAACTAAGATGTTTACATGGAACTACCGGCTTGTGAATAACAAGCGGGATAACGGGGGCGAGGATTGGTATTGTCTGCAAGAGGTTGTCTACAACAAAGCAGGACAACCCACCGGACACGCCGCGCCTTGTCTTGGCTCTGAGGATATGGAGAGTATGCAGGATGTGTGGCAGATGGTGCAGGATGCCTTTGCACTACCGCCCCTGCAAGACGAGGACTTTGTGAAATACGAACGCGAGGAGGACGATGATGACTGACCACACCCCACATTGCCGCAAGTGCGATGAACAGTATCCCACCGCGAGGTGGGCTCTTGGTTACAAGATGTGCATGCCATGCGCAGAACAGGAGACCGCGCCTACTCGCACCATCGTACCCATGGCGAAGTCCAATTACATCCTAGTGACTGACCTAACCCTTTTGAAAGGCTTGAACAAGTATGCGTCTCAATAACATGAGCCACATGGATGAGATATTTCTCACCCCACTGCTACCCTACAGGGAGTTCTTAGTAACCCATGGCGAACATGGGGCGGCGTTAATGGGTAGTGGCAAGTTAGGCAAGCACTACCACGCGCGGTACGAGTTCCCATGCGGGACGGAAGTTTCCGTGATAAGCGGGCCGCTGTTCTATTGCAGCCCCGATGCGCCCTACGAGTACAGGATAGGCGAGGGCGAACCCGTAGGGCATCAGACAGATGAGGAGTTATATATCTTGCTCACAAGGATAGTAGCGGGCGAGAAACCCAAGGAGAACAAGGAGGGGTACAAGGAGGAGTACATGGGGGGAGATGCAGACCACCGAGACCTGTACCAAGATGATTTCCACAGGCGGGCTGTAGATGAAGCGCATCTAAGTAAGAAAGTTACCCAAAAGCCTTGACTCAAATGTCAAGTTGTGTTATACTCAAAGCAAGTCGGAAAGCATCCTTAGCGCGGCCCGACTTAGTGTCCCATGGAAACATGGTGTGTTAAACGAACGGAGAATCGAAATGGAATTACAAAAGCCTCAGCACCTTATCAGCCTTGCATCATCGGCTGTGCTTGTGTGCGTAGACATCAATGTGTGGTCAGCTACGAAGCAAGACCGTGTTATCAGTAATGAAGTTACTACGGCAAAGCATGCGAGTAAGAACGCGGGCCGGTATGTTAAGCATCTGTTGGCAGACCATCCCAAGCACAAGGCGTTGGCGAACTATCGGCAGACAGTATACAACTGGCTTCAGCGTAGGACATACCCGTGGAACAAGGGCAACCACTTACTGCCATCGGTGGACATGCCTGTGTTCAAGAAAGAATACGATGAGCATCAGTCGCAATTTGCTTTACTGAAGGCCGAGTTCCTCGCGGACTACGACAGCATCGTGTCCAACATGGCGTTCAATGCGGCGGGCATGGGTGACATGTTCAACCGCACAGACTACCCACCGAAGGAGCAGTTGGAGCATCGGTTCGACATGAATCTGTTTGTGTCCGAGGTTCCCATGAGTGATTGGCGCTGTGGGATTGCATCTGACATCGCTGAGGACTTGTTCGCCACATACAGCAAGCAAGCTGAGCAGATAGTGTCCCACGTTATGGTGGAGCAGCAATCAAGGTTCATCGAAGTCATGAAGTCCATCAGCCATTGCTGTGGCGTGGAGGAAACCGGCATTGATGACAACACAGGGGAGACCAAGGTCAAGAAGCGCAAGATTTATGACTCTACTATCCAAAAGGCAAAGGAGATGTGCGAATCGTTTAAGCAGTTCAACCTGACAGGCAATGCGGAATTGGAGGAAGCCCGCGCCTCATTGGAAGTTGCCCTCACGGGCGTGGATGCGGAGTTAATCCGTGATAGTGACGCTGTGCGCGCGAACGTGAAGGGGGATGTGGACAGCATCCTGTCGAAGTTCGGTGCGTTTCAATGCATGTGAGTATAGGTAAAGCAAGTAGCAAAAACGGCAATAAGTACTAACGCCATCAGTTCAATCATAGTTAAAGAAAGTTTATATCATGTCCAAAATCAGTTTCACCCAAACCGTGTCCATCAAGGAATTGCGGAAAATCATCCCACTCATCGGTGAGGAACTAACTGTCGTGGTGCAGTCCGAACCCGGTTGTGGCAAGACCTCGCTGTTGTCTATGATTGCCATGGATAACGGGGACAAGTGGCGTTCACCGCGCGATGGCACAAGCATCGAAGGTGACAAGTACGACTACATCTATGTCGATTGCCCTGTGAAAGACATGAGCGACATCGGCATGACCATCCCCAACCACGCGACTCAGCAGTTGGAATACTATGTGTCGAGCCTGTTTGACATCCACAACGGCAAGCCCAAGGTCATCATGCTTGATGAGTTTATGAAAGCACCCAAGCTTTTGCAAATCATCTTCACGCGACTCATGCTTGAGCGTATGGTGGGCGATGTGCCATTGCCTGAGGACTTGAAGAACAAGCGGAAGTCCATTGTCATTGCAACATCTAACAATGCAAGCGATGGCGTGGGCGACACGATGCTTTCTCATGCGGGCAATCGCGTGTGTATCTTGCAGATGGCAAAGCCAACCCCGAACGAGTGGCTTGAGTGGGCGACTGAGCATGGTGTCTCTCGCGTAGTCCGCGCGTTTGTGGCGATGTTCCCACGGAGCTTGGCTTCGTACAAAGAAGGCGATGCACAGAAAGATAATCCGTACATCTTCCATCCTAACAAGAGTGCATTGTCCTTTGTATCTCCGCGCTCATTGGCGAAGTGCGATGTCATCGTGCGTTACCGTGATGCGATTGGTGAACATGCTACGCAAGCTGCGTTGGCTGGCACGATTGGTCACAGCGCGGCGGGCGACATGGCAGCGTTCATGGCATTGGAGAAATCCTTGACCGATGTGAAAGACATCATCAAAGCGCCGTCAACCATTGAAGTGCCTAAGGACATCAGCGCGCAGTTGATGATTATGTTTCAAGCAGTAGATGTACTGGAGACGCAAGACAATCTGTCCAAGTTCATGGAGTATGTCGAGCGCATTCCGTCTAACGAGATTCAAGGTGTGTTTTTCACCATGATGATGCGGACACCCAAGTCCGTGAAGTTGGCGCGGAACAATCTCAAGATCGCTGAGTGGGCTAAGAACAATCACGACTTGTTCTAACTAACTCCCCACCGAAGGGTGGGGTTCTATTTTTTCAGGAGGTTCTATGGAATTCAGTATGGCTGAGATGTTCCTTGGCGCGTGGGCAATCGTGATGACGATGCTATGGGTTAAGAAGCGTGAGGAGATGCGGATGTTTAGGTACATGACTGTCCATCATCTGCGTAGGTTAATCAAGAAGGAAGTCCGACTTGTGGACGATGGCAATGCTTTTATTTTTGAGGAGATTAAATGATGAAGACGGATGAACTGACAGGAGCCACCCTTGATTGGGCGGTGTGCCGCGCACAGTATCCCGATGCTGACATGTCAGCCACGCATGTGTGGATTGAATCAGGGGATGGCGAAGATGACTTCTTGATTGACGAAACTTCTACCGACTGGTCACAAGGCGGGCCGATTATTGAGCGGGAGAAGATTGGGGTAACACCCATGACTGTGACGGTCGGAGACGACCGAGGTAAACGCAAATGGTTTGCCAACCACGAAGATAAAACGGACTTTCAAGATGGCCCCACCGCACTCGTTGCAGCCATGCGCTGCTACGTTGCATCCAAGCTGGGTGATGAAGTTGATATACCTGAGGAGATAAAGAAATGTTAAGAGACGCACAGACCGCCCGCATCAAGCGGGCACACATGACCATGTTCAAGCACCCACAGACTGCGCTCTACTCGGGCGTGATGCTGATGGGTACGAGTGCGGTCATTGACGATTGTCCTACTGCATACACCGATGGGGTGAACAAGCGGTACGGGCGCAAGTTCATTGAGCAGATAACTAAGGAACCACAACTGCGTGGGTTGGTACTTCACGAGAACCTACACATTGCTCTGAAGCAGACCATCTTTGGCGTACCCATGTTCAAGGAGAACCGTCAGATGGCAAACCTTGCCGCTGACTTTGTGGTGAACGACATCATCACTTGTATCGATGGAACAGTTAATAACTCACACGAACGCTTGGTCGAGTTGCCGGATGGGGGTGTTTATGACCCCATGTTCCACGATTGGTCGATGCGTGAGGTGTTTAACTATCTGAAGAAACACGCGAAGCCTAAGTGCAAGGGTAACAAGCAAGGCGGGTCAGGTGGCGGGCAAGGTAACGGCACACCCCAAGGTGGGACACAAGACAGCGATGTTGAAGGAGACAGCGAATGGGAGTCGGTGACTGTTAACGGCAAGACCTATGACTTGTCTAACGCAGATGAGCACGACATCATCGACATCAGCAAGCTGTCCCATGAGGAACGCAAGGACTTGAACGAGGAGATTGATAGAGCATTGCGTGAGGGCGGCATCCTTGCAGGGCGCATGGGTGGCAAGATGCCCCGAGCCATCTCCGATATGTTGGAGCCCAAGGTTGATTGGCGTGATGAGTTGCGTGAGTTCGTGTCTGCATCGGTGCGCGGTAAAGACGAGTACACATGGCGGCGCATGAACAAGCGTCACATGGCTAATGACATCTATCTGCCAAGCATGGACAACGAGACGATCGGCGAGGTGATTGTGGCGATTGACACTTCCGGTTCGATTGGCGAGAAGGAATTGAACGAGTTTGCTACAGAACTGGTCTCAATTTGCGAGGTCGCTTCACCTGAGAAGGTTCGCATCATTTGGTGGGACGCTGAGGTGGCAGGGACGCAGGAGTTTTCCGGTGACTACACCGGCATTGCATCCATGCTCAAGCCCGAAGGCGGCGGTGGAACTAGGGTCTCATGTGTCAGTGAGTACATAAATGAGCATCGCATCAATGCGGACTGCGTGATTGTGTTCACAGACGGGTATGTCGAGGACAACGTGAAGTGGGACATCTCTAGTCCAACCCTGTGGATGGTGACGCATTGCAAGTCGTTCAACCCCCCATCGGGTAAGAAGGTCATGGTCAGCTATGACGATTAGGATTTCAATAGCAGGAGGGGACGTTGTATGGGAGGCGCACCCCCAATCAAAGATGAGGTTCTCGCGTCAGGTGGCTGAGGAGTTGCTACATCGATACGGAGCCTTTGCCCACATGCACGCCCTAGATGCGCTGGAGTCCCGCGACCAAGAACATTCAGCACGCCTGTGGCGCGATGTGTTGTCAACACTAGATGAAATTACAAACGAAAGGAAGCAAGATGATAAGCCTGAGTTACGCACGACTGAAGCGGATAAGCCTGAGTGAGAAGCCCTATCGGGGCAGCACCAATCGGTTCCCCATCATGGGGCGCAGACAGAACACTAAGTACTTCTTAGCTGAGGAGGAGAACGGCGAGATTCTCTTCAGAGTTATGAATGGATGGATTTACTCTCAACAACCTGTTACGCCTGAGGAGGCTATTGAGTACAAGAAGAATGGTAAGAATCTCTACCATGACTCTACTAGGGGTCAGGACTATCTGTGGGTTCACAAGCCCCACGAGATGGGCGTTGTACGTTCGGACAACACCTTTGAATTCACAGCGAATAGCTACGCCCAAGGCGGGCGTAAGTTCCTTAGCGATGCAAGCTATGGGTACTTCAGTAACGACTCACGAAGGGGTGGGATGGTATTCAACAGCGCGAGGAACGGGTTTTATCCCATACACCATGGGATGCGAGTGGACATCAAGACCATGAAGCCTACGAAGGACATCACCATCATCGGTAAGACGGTTGACAGGAAAGCATCTAGGAATCTGATGGCTAACCACAAAGACTTCTTTACAGTAACTGAGACCATGTGCAAGGCGATGACCCTTGAATCATGGTTGGACACAGCTAAGACTATTTATCTTGAACAGGAGATAGAACATAAATTGCCTGAGGAAATTTTAATGCTTGCTGAGGCAATGAAGTCTTCTGCGCCACTTGATGCGATGACTCTCTATGCGTTTGGTCTGAACAGTGATCTCAGATGGAGGATTAAAAACCCATCGTCATGGCATTACCACAAGGATGCGGTTGAGGTGTTCAGTTCTATGAAGGCTAGGTTGTGCCATCAAATCTACAAGGAGAACGCAAGCACATTCAAGACTGTGACCTATGAGATGGGCAAGGTGTACCCGCCTAGCGTGTGGGGCTACACATTGATGGTTGATGGCGTTGAAGTTAAACAATACGGACATGGAGTATGAGCATGACATTATTTCTTGATGGCTTTGAAGACAGCACGATCAGACGCGAGTTGATCGAATCACCTGCGTTCCCACTGGTGCGTGAGATCGTATTCAAGCATGGCTTGCGCGTGGCGCGGCGTACCAACACGGGGTGGTTGATGTGCAACCCATACGGCATCGCCGTAGGCAAAGCTAACTGCACCAAGAACCCCGAAGGTGTACTGGAATACACATGGCGTTCGCCCTACTACATGAAGGAGCGCGGCTCAGACAGGGCTGACAAAGAGACTATTCATAGTGCAAAGCTGTCCTCATTGATGGGTGTGCTGAAAGCTAAGAAAGTCATCCCGCCAGTAGGAAACATGATTGACCGCAAGATGAAGATGCTTGGCGCTCCGGTACGCTACCTGAGACGTTCGCTAGGAGATTCCAATAAGGAAGTTAGCCTGAGCAGCAATTCTGTTCATGCCTTGCTTGCCTACTACTTGCATGGCGATATTGATAGTCGTGGGCTATCGCTTGACCGAAGTGAATGTAAAAATTTACTTGACAAATGTGATAAAGCTGATAGCATCAAGCGTATGAAAGATGAAAAGGCCGATGCGTTTTTCCAAAATCCTTTCTACATGATTGGTGTGGACGAGTTTGGTGACTATCTCATTGGCAAGATGCGGATGATTCCGACTGATACAGGTGAACACAAAGCGGAGATGATTGAGGACTTTAAGCGTTACAAGTCCATAGAGGATTACCCTAACTTGATTGCGTTCATGACCATGACCAAAGCAGTCTATGAGAACAAAGAGCATCACATGCATTGTGGACTACCCATTGTTGATGAGTACAACGATTCACTTGACGCTGTGTTCTTCTACGACACGCGCCCGACCCACTACGACCATACCTATGTGGTGACACCATGCTGACCCCTGAGCGCAGGGTCAAGGACAAAGTTAAGAAGGTACTCAAGGAGTTGGGTGCGTACTACGCCATGCCCGCTACAGGTGGATATGGCAGTAGTGGTGTGCCTGACTTTCTTGTTTGCTATCGCGGGCAGTTCATCGGTATTGAGTGTAAAGCGAATGGCGGCAAGACCACAGCATTGCAAGAGAAAAACCTATACGACATCCGTAAGAACGGCGGCACTGCGTTCGTGGTTGATGAGAACAATGTCGGTGACTTGCGCGAATTGTTAGTTGAGTTTTTTGTAGAGGATACCGAATGAATGAACAAGATTTAGAGCAACTGCGAGAAGTCCATGCGGGGCTTGCAATGGTGGGTCTTTTGATGAAAGGGGTTTACGACCAAGACATACCTAGCCGCGCGTATCAACTAGCAGACTCTATGCTGATAGCGAGGTCAGAATCCGCTGGCATCGTATCCGTTAAACGCCATCTAAAGAAGGAGAAGGCACATGACAGTAACTAAACCGAAGTTGAAGAAGGGTAAGTGGGGCGCGATGCACGACAAGGTGCGCGTGGTTGGACAAATGCTGCACAACGGGGAAAAGCCTGATGTGAAGACACTTGCTGCGCAATTCAAATGCTCAAACAAGTATGTTTATTTGCTTATCGCAGCGGCGCGCAAGATGACCGGTATAGCTAAGCCCCCATCCAAGCGTGGGTCACAACTTAGCCGCGCAGTAGAGTTGAAGAGAGCAATGGCAGATCGACCATTACCCATCACGATGGAAGAGCCTAAGTTTGGTGATGTAGTCGGTGGCTTGGAACTAATCAATATGGGTGGTGGGCAAGCCCGTTGGGTCAGGAAAGAAGAGCCTAAGGCAGACATGGTGAATCACCCTCCGCACTACACCGCAGGGGGCATAGAGACCATCGACTTTATCCAAGCGAAGCTGACACCTGAGGAGTTCCGTGGCTATCTGCGCGGCAACATCTTGAAGTACTCTAGCCGAGCAGGACTCAAGGGCGATGCAGATGAAGACCTTGGCAAGATGGTGTGGTACGCCAACAAGCTGAAGTCCCTTTCCTAAACCCTTACGAGGCATGGTTCGCCATGCCTTTTTTTGTATCTATTGAATTTACTATTTAAGGATTAAGAAATGCTCACAGGACTAGAGATACTGATAGCGCGAATGAAAGACCACCCCGAGGAATTTGTTAAGCAATGCAAGTGGGATACGCTGATAGAAGATTTCAGAGACAACTTCACCTTAGATGAATGGGAAGCGTACAAAGCCGCCCGTAACGAGATGATGCGTGACCTATTCAACGAGGCGGTACTCAAGCGACTCGCGGGCGAGGAAGATGATGGTAAGTCACGGATAGCGACATACAGCACTGCGCAAGTAAGACAAGCCTTTGGTGCGACAGACCCCAAAGCCATGTATGGACAGCTAGTAAACACCCCACAGCTTGCCGCGAAACAAGCCAACGCTGCAATGCAACAAGAGGCTTACAACGCCGCGCTTCAACAACGGCTTTATTCCGAACAGCGGGGCATGCTGAACAGCGCAGGTTCGCTTGGTAACACTCGCCTCTTTGGATTATGAGCATCATCACGCTTGATTTTGAAACCTACTACACCAAGGGGTTGGGGTTCAAGACTCAAACCACCGAGGAGTATGTGCGCGACAGACGCTTTGAGGTAATAGGCGTGGGCGTGAAGATAGACGATGCACCATCTACTTGGTTCTCAGGGACTAAGGATGAGATTCATAACTATCTGTCCACGCTCCCGTGGGACACTAATGCCCTGCTGTGCCACAACACCTTGTTCGATGGATGCATTCTTAGCTGGCACTTTGGTGTTACCCCTATGTTCATGCTCGACACACTTTGCATGGCGCGGGCACTTCACGGCGTGGACGTAGGTGGGTCACTGGCATCACTTAGTGCGCGCTATGGCATTGGCAAAAAAGGCGATGAGGTGCTCAAAGCCGAGGGCAAACGCAGAGAGGACTTCACCAAAGAAGAACTCGCTACATACGGCGACTACTGTATCAATGACGTGGAGTTAACTTACAAGTTATGG
>Ga0209191_1000434_pt1 | contig 32963 bp, 47 predicted proteins | sample S_130626_EF_Meta_FD_187320 | JGI IMG/M metagenome (GOLD analysis project Ga0209191, IMG submission 187320) | Freshwater microbial communities from Lake Simoncouche, Canada to study carbon cycling - S_130626_EF_MetaG (SPAdes) (version 2) | ecosystem: Environmental > Aquatic > Freshwater > Lake ...
GTTGCGCCTCATTTCGATAAAAGCGCATGAGTCATTTTTAAACGATCGTTTTACTTTTTCTATGCAAATTGAACAAATCAAAACCGAGGATCTCATTCCTTACGCCAGGAACACCCGCACCCACTCGCCAGAACAGGTATCGCAGATCGCCGGATCAATCCGCGAGTTTGGATTTACGAACCCGGTTTTGATCGACGCAGAAAACGGTATCATCGCTGGGCATGGTCGAGTGATGGCCGCAAGCAAGCTCGGACTGGCGAAGGTGCCATGCATCCGCCTGGCACACATGACCGACACCCAGAAACGAGCCTACATCATCGCTGACAACAAGCTCGCGCTGAACGCAGGCTGGGACGAGGCGATGCTCGGCATCGAGCTGGCGGATCTAAGGGAGGCGGACTTCGACCTCGGGCTTCTAGGATTTGATGGCGATGCGATCGAAGGCTTTCTCAACCCAGAAGAACCAGACTTCGCACCGGGTAGCGAAGATGACCAAGGCAAACTGGATGAGAAATCACCGATAGAATGCCCGCACTGTCACAAGTTTTTCACGCCATGAAGCCGGTTCTCAAGATTGATTGGGCAACGCATGAGGCAGCGAAATATGCTTGCGAGAATTGGCATTATAGCGGAACAAAGCCAGCGAACAAATCAAACTGTTTTGGAGTTTGGGAGGATGGAAAATATATTGGTGCTGTGATTTTTGGGTTAGGCGCAAGTCCGGGACTCGGAAAACCTTATGGATTAGGAATCTTCGAAGTTTGTGAATTAACCAGAGTCGCATTGACGAAGCACAAAACAGAGGTCAGCAGAATCCTCGCTATTTGTTTTAAGACTGCTCAAAAAGAAAAACAAAGGGACTCGACTATGTGTGTCATTTGCAGATTGTTTCCATGATCATCATGGAGGAATATATCAAGCAGGCGGATGGATATATTCAGGAAAAAGCGCAACATCAACTATTTGGAAGCTTCCTAATGGAACTCTTGCCGATCCCAGAAGATTCAATGGTCATGGACATAACAAACCAAGCAAGGTTCCAAAAGGATCGGTTTTAATTAAAACACCCGGGAAGCATCGTTATTTAATGCCACTTGACAATAAGATGAAAAAGCAGATTCTCCCCTTGGCGAAAGCCTACCCAAAACGCGCCGGAAGTGATACTTCGGACACGCCAGCTTTCCAAGCTGGAGAGGGCGGTTCACTACCGACCCCGGCGCTCCATTCTCAAACTTCGCCTAAACCATGAGCGTGAAGAAGTCACCAGCGAAGAAGTTTGTTAAGGCCACACCGGCGAAGCCTGCCGCGCCCAAGGCAGCGCAGGCGGACACCACGCAACTCTGCCGATTATTCAATCTGACCAGCGCTCGGATAGGCCAGTTGGCCAAGGATGGGATTATCTTTAAGACTGACCGGAATCAATTTGACCTGTGGCGAAGCGTCCGTGGATACATTGAATTTCTACAGAAGAACAAGACCGAAGGCGCATCAGGTGTTGAACGCAGCGGCGTCACCGGAGATGCACAGGAACTTACCGAGCTTGTGCGGCAGGTAAAGGCCGCTAGGACTTACAATGACGCAAGAACCCTTAAGGTTCAAATCGATGCTCTTCGCGCAGGCTACGCTCTTGAGGTTGAGCAGGAACGCTACATCTCAATGGTGCAGATTGAAGATGGCATGGATGGAATCGCTGCCGTTGTTCGCAACTCAATCAAAAGACTTGAGGCCGATCTTCCACCGATGCTTGAAGGGCTTGATGCTGCGGCAATGAAGAAACTCATCAGCGAAAAAACAGTAATCGTAATCCAAACAATTTATGACGAAGGGCAACGAATCGGAGCGTCTTCACTCGGCGAAAGTTAGCAGAGTCAAGTTGGCATTCTTTCGCAACTTTCGTCCACCATCGACACTAACTCCAAGTCAATGGGCAAGCGATCGAGTTGCCATCATGGATGGATTAACTCCAAGATTTCACGCGAACAATGCGCCTTGGCAAAGAGAACCATTGGAGGTGCTGGCAGATCCAGAAATCAAAGAGGCTGTTTTTCTTGCGCCGATTGGAACAGGCAAGACCACATTCATGGAGGCAGGACTCTGTTACATCATTGCGGAAGATCCTGGGCCAACCTTGCTCGTCGGCCAAACCGATGATGACTTGAAAGATTGGGCTGAGACTCGGATGGATTACGCGATCCACAACACGCCGGAAACCGCGGCGCTCCTGCCGAAGGACAGGCACAAGAAGCGGAAGATGGAAATCCTTTTTCCATCCATGTCATTGTTCCTGACTGGCGCAAACCTCTCAGGACTACAAAGCAAATCAATGCGCCGAGTATTTTGCGACGAGGCATGGCAGTACAAGCCAGGCATGTTGAATGAGGCTCGCGGTCGATTGCATGATCGTTGGAACCGTCAATTCTTCATCCTGTCGCAGGCCGGAACAAAAGGGGACGATCTCGACAAGGCGTGGCAACAAACTGACCAGAGGGAATTCTCATTTCCCTGCCCAACATGCACAACGATCCAGCCGTGGAAGTGGTGCAACGTGGCGATCGATGACGACGAGGAAATGTCGCTTCTCAATCGAGCGCAAACCGCCAAGCTCAAATGCGACAACCCAGACTGCGACTGGACATGCGCGGACAATACGCAGCAGCGCCGAGCATTGGCAGAGTCAGCGTCCTATATCTCGACATCCAGCGGTCTACCGGGTCACGTCGGTTTCCATTACAACGTCCTTTGCAACTGGCGCAAACCACTCTGGGAAATTGCATTGCTGAACTTGGAAGCAAAGGCCGCGATGAAGGTCGGCAACATTGATCCGCTGCGGCAGTTCATTCAGAAAAGGTTGGCCGAGAGTTGGGAAGAGGATCTGACAGACAACCGCCAGGCACTCGTCGGCGATGGATATCGACTAGGAGAATTCTCTCAAGGTCAACTAGTCGAGAATGAAACCTATCGCTTTATAACGGTAGACGTTCAACGTGATCACTTCTGGGTTGTCTGCCGAGCATGGCGATCGGATGGATCATCACGCTTGCTGTTCTTCGGGCGCATGGAAACGTATGACCAGATCGAGGAACTGCGCCGGCGCATGAAGGTTTCTCCCAAGATGACATTCGTAGATGCTCAGTACAACACGGACCAGGTATACTGCGCGACTGCATCGAATGACTGGACCGCGCTGCATGGATCTGGACAGGCATCGTTCGCGTACAAGAAGCAAAATGGTGACATCATCCATCGACCATTTTCAAAATTCTCTGAAGCATCCGCCACCAATGGACGCAAGGCACGCTATGCATTCTGGGCATCCGATCGGATTAAAGACATCCTGCACGCTCATCGAACTGGACAGGCTCAGTCATGGGAAATACCAGACGATGCACCGGAAGAATACCTCAAGCAGATCGACTCGGAAGCAAAGCGTGAGATCGTCAATGGCAAGACCAAACAAGTCGAATATCGCTGGGTCAAAGTACGTCGAGACAACCACGGATGGGATGTCGAGGCGATGCAGATCGTGGCTGCGTTGATGCTCAAGATCATTCCCGGCTTCGATGTTTGACATCCGCTGCCATTTGAATGGCGGCAACCGTATATAGCACTGCGCACAACCTATTCCAGTGGGCCTATGGTGATGCTTCGCGCGTGGCAGATATCCGCGCTGCATTCGATGATGCTATCTCTGGCGGTGCATTAACGAAGGGCGGCATGGATTCCATCACCAGCGCAGGAAAGAATGGCGTTACTATGGCAAAGGTGATCGGACTTGATGAGTCATCGAGGCAGACCGCACTACGTCTTGCACTCGCTTGGCTGAATCAAGGATTTGCTCCAGGCACTCGATCGCGTGGTCTCTTTTGACATCCGCGATTGAGCGATGGCAATTCTTGATCAATGGGGCAACACGGCGGTGATGCAAGCGGCACGTTCCGCAAACCGTTGGTCGAGGGATCGTCCTTGGGAACCGGTCGAGTTGAAGGACATTGGCAAGCTGGTGCCATACAATGATCGGCACACTTTGCTATCAGCATCGCGCAGACTCTTCCTCAATCTCGGGCCTGCGCGTGGCGCCATCGAACAAAAGGCAATGTATGCAGTCGGTCGAGCCTGGGCGCCTAAATTTACCGGTCTGGATACCGAATTCGGTAAGATCGCTGCCGATTGGCTCAAAAACCAATGGTACGCGATTGGCGATGTTCGCGGCGGAATGCACGATTTCAAGACATCGCTTTATTTGCTCTCGACTGCAATCGACCGTGATGGTGAAGCATTCATTTTGCTTACCCAAACGCCAGATGGTTATCCGCGTTATCAGCACATTCCATCACATCGCATCGGCACACCGAGAGAACTGAATGCCTATCAAGACACCATTCAATTTCACGGCGGCACGCTAATTGACGGTATCGTCTACTATGCGAGCGGAGCGCCAAAGGAATACATTGTACTCGATGACGAAAATAACGCAGCCGAATATCTCGATGCTGCCAACGTGATTCACCTTTACGATCCATCGTGGCAAGAACAGGGTCGAGGATTACCTGCTTTTACCCATGCTCTCAACGATCTTCGCGACATGCTCCAGTCGCACGACTGGGAGCGCCTCGCGCAGATGATGCTTTCTAGCATTGGACTGATCGAATACAACGAACACGGAGGACCAGATCCTGATGATCCTGGCAACATCCTTGTGGGTGATAGCACGACCGGACAAGGCATGACCTACGAGACGATGGACGGTGGCGCTATTCGTTATTTCAAATCAAACTCCGGCGGCAAACTTGAGACGATCAAATCGGATCGTCCAGGTGATGTTTGGGAATCGTTCCACGATCGCATCATCCGCTCCGCGCTTGCCGGTATCAATTGGCCGTACTCGCTAGTCTGGAAACCAACCGGACAAGGAACGGCGGAGCGCAGTGAAATTGGCAAAGCTCAACGCGCTGTCGAGGATCGGCAAGACATCTTAGCGTATGCAGCCAATCGTATGGTTGGATATGCAGTCGCAAAAGCTCAGAAACAAGGAATCCTGCCACAATCGGAAGACTGGTGGAGATGGGAATTTACTTATCCTGCGAAACTCACGATCGACGATGGCCGAGTCAGCAAAGAGCTGGAAGCGATGTGGAAAATCGGAGCCAGGAACATGCGCGACATTGTCGGCATGATGGGCAAATCGCTCGAGGAACATTTGATGGAACGCGCCGAGGAAGTCGCACTTCGCAAACTGGCAGCAGAAACCGCTGCGAAGAAATACGGCGTCACGATCGAGGACCGCGAAATGTCGATGCTTACGCCAAACGAAACTGCACCAACAGAAGTATTCAATGCCTAATCCATCAATAATCTGCGACATCGACGGCACTCTATTCAATGGAGAATCACCGATTCAAGAAGTCATCACCTATCTCAAGGATGAGTCGATGGATCACGACGTCATCATCGTCAGTGGACGCCAAGATTCACAGATGCAGGCGACGCGTGATTTGCTCAATGCGCATGATGTTCCGCATTCGCAGATCCATCTCAGTGATTTTCCACAAGGTGCCGAGGTTCAATTCAAGAAATACAAGGCTAAAAAGCTGATAGATGAAGGGTATGATATTGTTGAGGCAATCGACAATGATGCTCGTGCGCGTGATGCGTACTCATCTTTGGGAATTGAGGAAGTGATCGACCCGGCTGAGATCGTAAAGGAATACCAAACGATCGAAGATGCAATTGATGCTGTTGATCTCAAACCAACCGCGGCAATGGCAGCAGAAGCATCTCGTGGATTGCAATGGAGGCAAGAATTCAATCGAGGTGGAACAGCTATCGGAGTCGCTCGTGCTCGCGATATTTCAAATCGAGTCAATCTTTCTGAAGAAACTATTGGCCGAATGGTTAGTTTCTTCGCGCGACATGAAGTTGACAAGCAAGCATCTGGATTCTCGCCTGGCGAGGATGGTTATCCATCAGCAGGAAGAATCGCCTGGGCGCTATGGGGTGGAGATCCCGGCAAATCATGGGCCGAAACTCGACTCAAACAAATTAACGCTCAACTCAATCAATCAAAACCTATGGACTACCTTTCAATCGAAAACAAAGTCGGCAAAGTGAAGCTCAATGAAGCTGTCACGCCATATTCAATCGACACCATCATCGAGGAGATGGGCCGTCTCTACGGTGAAAACGCAATCGGGACAGAGATCGCAGGCGTGACTGCAAGCGCAGATGGCGCTCTTGAGGAGGTAATCATGGAGATCAACTCTGGCGGTGGATCTGTGCTGGATGGATACCGGCTATACTATGCAATCCTTGCCATGCGTGATCGCGGCGTGAAAGTCACCGCGATCATCAACTCACTTGCAGCTTCGATGGCATCGGTGATCGCTATGGCAGCGGATGAAATTCACATGGTCAAGGGTGGGCAGATGATGATTCACGACGCGTCTCTCAACTCCAGCGGCAATGCAAGCGAGCATCTGCAAGTATCAGAATTTCTTGATGGGATTTCTGACGAAATCGCAGACATCTATTCTGGCAAGTCTGGCATGGAAAAAGAAGTGATTCGCAAAATGATGAAGAGCGAAACTTGGCTTAATGCAGATAAGGCATTTGCGATGGGCTTGGTAGACAAGGTGATTGGTCCAAAATTTGACATGCCAACCAAGGCAAGTATGAGCATCCTCGACAAACTTTTGCCAAACGCAGAACTTGCTTCCAAGATTGAAGCAAAAGATAGCGAGATCAAATCGCTTGAAGCATTAATTTCCGAAGCCACCGCAAAATTTGCAATGGTTGAAACCGAATTGCAAAATGCAGTGACTGAACTCATTTCAGCAAAAGCTGAACTCGACGAAAAGACTAAAGCTCTGAAAGAAGCAGAGGAAAAAATCGCCGAGCAAGAATCCAGCATCACCGAACTGACTGAAAAGTCGGAAGCATCTACTGAAAAAATCTCGCTAGAAGCATCTCGCTTGCTCGCTGCCACAGGTCACCCAACTCCAGTTGCTGAAATCGCAGACGATGCAACTGCTCAAGTTGATCACTTTGCAATCATGTCCAAGCTATCACCTGAAGATCGCTCTGATTACTACACCAAAAACCGCTCAAAAATTCTCAGTCTCTAACTAACAAATACAATGGCTACCGTTTCATTCAACGACACGATCTTTGCACAAGAAGCACTCAATGCTTTCAATGCTGCATTGTCACCAATCAGCGCATTCTCGCGCAACATCAGCAGCGAAGCACGCAATAAAGGCGACGCAATCGTTGTTCCGTTCATCTCCGCGCTCACTGCAACGACTTTCAATGCCACCTCTGCCAACTATCAAACTGGCGGCGGCGCAGTGACTAGCAACACGGTCAACTTGAATCAGCATAACATCGTCACGATGGATCTGACTGACATCCAAGTTGCCAACTCGTCCGGCGCTCGCTTCGACGCAATCGCAACCCAAGCAGGCCGCGCACTTGCTGCAAAGGTTCTTGAAAACATCTGGAAGGTCATCACCACCAGCAACTATGGTGCTGCAACGGTTACAACCTCGGAAGCAAGCTACACGCTCACTCAGATCATCGCATTCCGTAAGCAGCTCTCACTCAATAATGTCCCTCTCGACATGATTAGCTGCTTCTTCAACCCAGTGGTCGGCGCTGCACTTCTTGGATCTTCCAACGTATTGCAAGCCTACGCGCTCGGCGACAACACAGCTGTTCGCAGCGGTTCACTTGGCAAGCTCGTTGGATTCGACACTTACGAAACCAACATCCTTCCAACTGCTTCGACCTCGCTTGTCTCGTTCGCTGCTCACCCTGACTCGATCAACCTGGCAATGCGCTATCTCGCTCCGCAAGATACTTCGATGTATCTAGCAGCCGAGCAAGTCAGCGCACCGAACGGGATCACGATGGGCTATCGTCGCAGCTTTGACCCAGCCAAGGGCATCCACTACGGAGCATTTGAGTGCTTCTACGGTGTCGCCACTGGCTTGACTCTCGGCTTGGTCCTCGGCACTAAGCCATAAGATTCTCCCTGGTATTGGTTCTGGCATCAACCCCACTCTGGAAATTTCCGGGGTGGGGTTTTTGACATCTGCGAATTGTCAGATGCAAAATGAACTCAGCCTCTGCATAATTGCAGGCAATTCGGAAAGCGTGATCCGTAGGTTTCTCGCCTACTTCTCGCCACTCGCCAGCGAAATCAACGTGGTCATTGCTCCAGGCAATCGCGAGCCAGATCAGACCGAGCAGATTTGCTTGGATGCCGGCTGCAATGTCCAGCGATACCCGAACAAAATTGACTGGCCGCACGTCGATAACTTCGGCGCAGCTCGGAATCAGGCCACGCAAATGGCGACAAAGCCTTGGGTGATGTGGGCCGACACTGACGACATGATCGACGCGGAATCCATCCAGCAGATTCACTCGCTGCTAAAGGATCTGGACGGCAAAGAGATTGATGGCGTTCTGATGCCATACGTCGTACCGGAGGACGGCGTCATCAACTGGCGTGAGCGGATTTGGCGTCGCGGCACCGCTGAGTGGCAGCATCCGATCCATGAATGTTTGAAATTTTCGGAAGACGCAAAGCTCATTCGATTCGACTCGGCCAAGATCACGCACGAATCAGAGAAGCGATCCGCAGCCAGGGATGAGCGCAACTTGAGAATCTTGCAATCCATCGCGCCGGAAGACCGGACGATCTCGCAAAAATTCCACATCTTTCAAAGTCTGATCGCGCTTGATCGAAATGACGAGGCGATCAAGGCCGCACTGGAATTCGCGCAACTACAAGACACTGGGAAGAATGAGCGATACGAGGCATTTTTCCAACTCGCGCGTCTGGCCGGCGATCCTGCGGTCAAGAAATCGATGCTTCTCCAGGCGCTCGCCACCGATCCAACTCGGCCAGAGGCATACGGCGAACTCGGACTAGCATCCGTCCCAGACGATCCTACCGCTGCACTCGGATGGACCGAGGCCATGCTTGCGTTCAAACTGCCACAGGAGGCGCCTTGGAATCTCAGGCGCACATATTACGGACACTTGGGCAAAAGCCTGCGCAGCATGGCGCTGAGACGCAATGGACGCGATGCGGAAGCTGACGCACTCCAAGACAACCATTTCATCAAAAGCGGGGCCAAGATTTCACTCTTGCATGCCACTCGCGGACGACCGGCACTTGCATGGCGTCAGCGCATGGACTGGCTACGCATGGCAAGCGATCCAGATTCCATCGAGCATATTTTTGCAGTCGATGCAGATGATGAGGAATCAGCAATGCTTTGCATGGCCAAGAGCGTGATCGTCGGCGAATCCGCTGGACCTGTCGCGGCATGGAATCTTGCAGCAAAATTTTCCAAAGGAAAGGTGCTGGTGCAAATGTCGGATGATTTCGAGGCATTCCCCGGGTGGGACAAAGCGATTCTCGATGCTATTGGGCAGACAGAAATCTCGTCGGTTCTCGCGGTAAGCGATGGTCATCGGAAAGACAAGCTGCTCTGCATGGCGATTGTGACTCGCAAGCGATACGAGGACCAAGGCTATCTATTCCATCCAGAATTCTTTAGCATGTATTCTGATGACTGGTTCACCTATTGCGCCTATCGCGACAATGTAGTGATCGATGCGAGTGATTCAATTACCTTCCTGCATCATCACCCAGCATTCGGTGCAGGTGAAATGGATGAAACCTATGCAAGATCCAATTCCGACGATAACTACAAGCGGGGCGAAGCGATTCTCGACCGACTGAAGAATGAAGTGAAGATCGCGTCAGATGTTCCTGGCTGGTGCGACTACAAGGCATTCTATTCAGCGATTGCGAAGGCAATTCCAGATGGCGGAACGTTCGTCGAAATCGGATCATGGATGGGACAGAGCATTATCCACTTCTGCCAAGAACTTCAGAATCTTGGGAAGATCGTCAAAGTCACATGTATTGACACATTCAGAGGCGAACTCAACCAGTCGACACACATTGCAATCGTCGAGTCGCACGGCGGATCAGTCCTTGATGAATTTAAGCGCAACATCACCGAGGCACACGTCGATCACATGATCAAGATCATCGAGGGAGACAGCGCGGAGTCAGCGGCAAACTTTCCAGACCAATCATGCGATGTGGTCTTCATTGATGCAGCGCACGACTATGACTCGGTAGCCAAAGACATCGCCGCGTGGAAATCAAAAGTGAAACCAAACGGCATTTTCAGCGGCCACGATTATCCATTTGATGACGTTAAAAAAGCCGTCGATGAATACGCGGCCGCAGATGGATGCAAAATCAATCAAATTGGTCGCGTCTGGATCAAAAATATCAGCAAATGAAACTTTCAATTCTTACCCCATCAATTCCGAGTCGGCTGGCGCAAGCCGAAAAGCTCACCGAAAAATTCGACCATCCAGACGTTGAACATCTCATCTTCTGTGACAATCGTAAGCGATCAATCGGTGCAAAACGGCAGGCGCTTGTCGATATTGCTCGCGGCCAATATATCGCATTCGTCGATGACGATGATGATGTCACGCCGGAATACATTCCTCAGCTTTTAAAGGCAATCCAGCAAAGGCCGGATGTCATCACGTTCCAGCAAAAAGCAATCTACAACGGACTGATCTCAACCGTTCATTTTCGGTTGAAAAATCAAGACATGGTTTTCAACCCGGGCGGCATCACCGAGCGTGGAGCATGGCATGTCTGTGCATGGAGGCGCGATTTAGTCGATAGCTGTATGTTTGGCGAATCAAACTACGGAGAGGACTTCATCTGGTGTAATCAGGCAAGGAGACGAGTATCATCAGAGATCCACATTCCCAAGATCCTGCATCGGTACACGCACGATGCCAGCACTACCGCGGCACCGGAAGGTTGACATCACGCAAGGTGCATGAGCATCGTCGATGATTTCCTGTTATCTGGGAATGATGAAGTTGATTCCGCATTTGGTACTTCGACCATGATTTGCTCAGGTCAGACATTCCAAGTGGTGATGAATGACGAGCGCAAATCCTACAAGGGTGCTCTTGGAGGTCTTGAGTCTGACGTGCAAGGCGTGGCAGTTGCACAGCCTGCTGATGTGACCAATCCAAAATCACTCCTTCAGAAACGCTGCACGATCGACGGCGTCTCATATCGCATCGCGGAAGTATCAACTGGCAAAGTGGCGATCTCGTTCACGCTTGCAGATCCAAATGAATCGACATGATCTCGGCGACGATCACACCTAAGTCCGCTGCTTTGTTTAAGCGTCAGATCGCTGAATACGAGCGTAAGATTGGCAAGACTGAACGCGATGCCATGATTGATCTTGGCAAACTATCATCTAAGGAACTCGCAATTCGCGTTCAACCATTCGGAGTATCGGCAAAGGTTGGGAAGAAATTTGAAGCATCAATTCAAGCTCAGGTTCATCGAGCAATCAAGAACGCAAACATTTCCGGCGGATCTCAAAACGCATCACAGGCGCACCAATCTCGCAGAAACTCAAGAGGGCAGGTGTCTCGCGCGCTCACAACTGGCGGACAATTTAAGCGATCACCAATCGAGCTTGCTGATCGATTTGAATTGGCAAAGCAGAAGTCAATCAACGCAGGAATCAGCAAAGGCGCTTGGATCAACGCAGGCGAGAGTCTTGATGGTAAGAAGATATCTGGAATCCCAAAGTGGATTCGTCGGCATGTTAAACGTGGATCATCAAAAATTGATCAAAAGGCATCCGGTATCGTCATTTACCTAACCAATCAAATCACATTCATTGTCAGCGCCATGTCGGATTCAGATATCAACAAGGCGCTCACAACCGCATATCGAAAGAATATCAAGCGCATGCAAACCGCACTCAACAAGGTAAAATGACAACCGAACGACTCGAAAACAATCTCATTGCATATCTTACCGACGTTACACCATCGGATCAAATCTCAATCGTCAGCGAAACGCAGCGTGCCGAGATTGAATTGCCATGCTTGAGTGTTGGAGCTGCATCTTCGGAGCGGTATGCAGTCGCGCTTCCAGGCGTTCTGAAAGTCGGCGTCAACATCACGCTGCGCTGCCATGCCGGCGATGAAGGGGATTCTGACGTTGGATCATGGCAGGATCAAATCGAGACTTTGCTCAACGATCCAAGCGTGATCAAGGAATCATGCACTGAAGGAATTTTGATTCAATTCTGGGATTTCCAAGGCGCTACGACAAGCTGGGACGACTCGATCATGGAGACGCAATACACTGCTGAGTGTCTCGTCATGCGAATTTGACATCTCAGCACAAGCGTATGGCTACACAATTTGGCGCGACTGGATCAAAAGGAGTTTTTGGCATCACTGCTGCTGAAACCGGCATCTTGGCAGACACTGCCACCTACGCTTATAGCCAAGAATCAAAGGTTGTCCGCAACGTCACAGGTGACACGATTGGCAAGACATTCTACGACGAGCGCATTGAGGTTTCGCTTTCTGGATTTGTTCCAGATTCCAGTGCATTCGCGGGAACATTGGCAGCCACAATCACTTTAATCACTGCTCCCACTGATTATCTCAAGGGAACTGTCGGCACCATCACGATCGTCGACTCGGTGACACGCAGCCATACAAGCGAGGATTTCCAAAAGCTGGACATCACCGCCATGAATCACCCGCTCATCACCGCCTGATGAAACTCTTCAAATATGATCATTCCAAGATTCGGCTTCACGTCAATTGACGGAAGCTCTGCCGAGGTGGATAACCCACGCTTGGCAGCAACCATTTACGCGTTTGATGTACCGCTGCATGCGAGCAATCCCTACTCGACTGCTGTCGGCGATGGGATCGATGGCATCCGAGTGACTTGGCATTTTGAGCAATCATCGCCGTGCGGTAATAGTCCGAAGCTGATTGCAAAATACTGGAGCGATCCAAAGTGGATTTCGGCAAACCCAAGTCACCCACTGACTCTCTGCAAAAGCGCATTTGCGCTCTTCGATCACCTTGTCCTAGCGATCAAACAAAACCGCGGATTCCCGCTGCACTTCGGCGCAGCCTGCCGGATCACCAACACCCGCAAGGCCGCAGTCATGCAGGCGCTCGGTCACCCGATCATCGGTTGGTTACGCAATGAAAAGGTGACGACATGGTGCTTCCCAGAAGCTGCGGCAACTGACGCGCTGCTATACGACGACGAGAAGCTCTACGAGCGTCTGCCAGACTCATCCATTGCCTATCTCAAAGGTGCCTTGCTTGGCCATGAAGCGATGACAGTTGCCATGAAGGATATCCAGTTTGCTCGCGTCGAGCATCGCGGCAGAGTAGCCATGATCGGCAAGCACATTCCCAAGAAGCAACTCGATCAAATCGAGAAAATCCTTTTCCGAAAATGACAAACAACATCGACACAGAAGACGCATGGACCGACACGCCACCATCCATCGAGATTGACGGCAAGGTGGTGGATCTTAAACCATTCTCCGAGCGCATCTCGGCATCCGTATCGACCGCGCTCAAACGCATCGGCGGCGAGGCGCCAGACCACTACGCGATTGGCGCATATCTCATCGCTGCTGGTCGGCCACCATTTGAGGCTGCGAAGATCCTGCAATCGCCGGAAGCATCGGCTCACTTTGAGGCTGAGATTCTCGCGATCTCTGAAGGCGACTTTGTCCTGGTCATGGACTACATCAACCGAGTCATTGAACGTCGCAATCTCTCAGCCGTTGAGGTGGCTACGCAGCCGGGAAAGTAAATGGAGATCCAGCCGGCGACTGGTCATGCATGGTTGACATGCTGGCATCAGAATATGGCTGGAGCATCGAAACAATCTCAGGAATACCGATCGATCAAACCAGTCAACTGATCCATGCTCTACTGCATCGTCGAGGCGTTAAGGTATTCCGTAAGCGTTATGAGGTCGAGACTGACATCGAACCACTTGCTGATCGAATCGCGAAGATCATGAGCGCCGTTGACATCATTGAATAAGTATGGCCGGACTGACAGTCAAAATCAAAGGTGATGCCTCGCAATTCGACAAGACGATGTCGGGCGTGAAGGGAACGATCAATAGCATCAAGAGTCCACTCGGCGCGATTACAAAAGCAGGCGCAGCAATCGGTGCAGCATTTACCGCAGCAGCAGGCGCAGTTGCCTATGCAGGATATCGCCTCAACTCGATCGGCGAGGAAGGCCGTGCCAGTGACGCCAAACTAAAGAACGTCGTGCAAACGATGGGCCTATTTGGCAACCAGGCTGATGTCGTCGCAAACCGTCTGCTCGATGTGGCTGACGCAACCGCTCGCAAGATTGGAGTCGATGACGATCTGATTGCATCGACTCAAGCAATCGTCATGTCGTTCGAGGACATCGGCAAAACTGCCGATCAGACGGGCGGTCTATTCGATCAAGTCACCAAGGCCGCGCTAGACATGTCAGTGCTTTTCGGCGGCGATGCTACAAGCTATGCGGTGCAGCTCGGAAAGGCGCTCAGCGATCCAGAGAAGGGACTGACAGCACTCAAAAAGACTGGCGCATTGCTTCGTGCAGATATCGAGCGCATCGGCGGCGAATTCGTTCGCACAGGCGACAAGGGAAAAGCATTCGCCGAAATCATCGGAGCAATCAATCGCCAAGTCAGCGGCCAATCGGAAGCAGTTGCCAAGACATCTGAAAAGATCAAGGTATCACTTGGACAAGTCATAGAGAGCTTCGCAAAACCATTCTCGGAAGGATTCAATGGATTACCTGCTGCGCTGGAAGCTCAATTTCCCGCGATGTCTGCAAAGGCAACGGAACTTGGAAAGGTAGTTGGAGGATCAATTTCACAAGCTATTGCCGGAGACTCGACGAATTTAATTGCAACTGGAATGCTAATTGGCAATTTGATTGGAGGTGGAATTCAAATCGCATTTGACAAGGTCTTCAACGAATTGGGCAAAGGAATTTCAACACGATTAAATGCGTTACTTAGCACGATGCCAATCATGCGTCTTTTAGGTAAAGATCCATTGGGTGCAATCACCGGAACAAGCCAGCAAGCAATTAATGCAGGTCCACAAGCATCAACAAGACACTCGCTGAATATGATGAAAAATCAGTTTGAGCAAGATGTCCAAAATCTTCGCGCAAGCACGATCACCATGACTGCTGCTGGTGGCGATCAATTTCGGCCAGCAAGACCGGGTGAAACATCTATTTTCTCTGATGCTTTTGGAAACAAAGTGGTTCCACTCTTAGAAAAGATTGTCACCAACACTCAACAAACACCATTTCCAGCAAGGTAAGACATGGCAACGACATTCGGAATATTAAGCACTGAACTCTATCGTCAGCCTGGGCTAACGATCAGCATCAACGATAAGAATCAGATCGAGGGGTCTGGTGAATACATTATTGCAAAGGAACAAGTCAATTCTATCTTGGCTAAAGTCTATCCTGGCGCATTTGCCACAACTATCGACGACAACATTCCGACATGGGCTGGCAATCTTCGGGTGGCAAGTCACGACATATCAATCGATGAGGGCGGATTTGCAACAATCAAGATCCAGTTTCTCGCTCCTTCTGGCAATCAGTATGACTCAACATTTCCAAATGTAACCCAGAATGAGCCAACCTATCGACTTGAGGGTCGACTTTCAGAAAAATCACTCACAGAGCATCCAAAATTCAAGGCGCTTGATGAAAGCCAGCAAACCGCACTCAAAGAATTGATTGCAGGAAACATCATCTACGCAGAAGACGCATTTAATCTTGGAACCTATTTTCTATTTTACCCAAGAAAAGAAGATGGATCATCGACAAAATATGCAATTGCACTAGCTGTTGGAGATTCAGTGACATTTGCAAAAATGATTGCAGGCGGGATCACAACTTACGTCTTCCCAACAATCACTTGGACCGAAACATCCGAGGGTAGTTCGCCAATGATATCAGCAGAAATTTCGTCCCTTGGTAAAGTATCAAATCCCAGAGGAAATAAGCCAGAAGCCGATGGCACCCGCAACTGGATGCTGACGAGCGCAAGCCAAGAGCAAAAAGGCACAGAGGACGGAGCGATCTATCAGACGACAGTTGAATGGACGATGTCTGAAGACGGTGGCTGGAACGAATTCCTCTACGAATAATGCAAGCAAAGCACGGACAGATCCAGATTCCAATGCCGACAATCACCGACGATCCTCGGTGGATCGGTAGATTTTCACGCGAGGTTCGCAAATCAATCGCCGCGCTACGTGATAGGCAAGTGACAATTACTGGCCGAGTCAACAATGCAGCCAAGGTTTTGCCGCTACAAATCACAAAGGCTACAAACACGCAAATTTACATCACGGTCGGGCTGGTCAATTACACTTACTACCCAACAATTTCTGGAGTCGCAATCAACAATGATCCAAGGCCATTACTTACGATCAGCGCAAATTCTTACATCTGGATCAAATGCGTTGGAACATTTGGATCGCCAGACACCTACGTTGTCACAATCGAGAAAACAGGCTCATCGACACCTCCAGCCGCATCTGCAATCACGACAACCGGATTCACTTCATGCTTTCTGATAGGCACAGTCGATTTTGCTGGTGGCGTCATCACAGAAATCACAAACATTTTCTCTGGCGGCAATCTCGGCGTTGAGTCATTTGGATCTACCAACATGTGGTGGGCGACATGAGAACTCCAACGATATTCATTCCGCATGGAGATTACGAAGGTTACTTAAATCGTACATTTGGACTGCGTGGATTTCTTGAATTCAGAAATGCGTTTACCACAATCGGAGCTGAGGCATCTCCGATTTATACTGGGATAACCATTGTTCGATCTGGATCTGGTACAAGATCAGTGACAACAGGAGGGATGACTACAACTCAAACTATTAGTTATTCCAAGAGTCATACTTTTGATCGGATTTTATTTACTGATCTATCACTTGATTTTGATAGTGCAACCCAATTCTCTGATGGATCTTACGACGAATGTTTTCCAACAGCATCAATCACTGATGACAAATCATTATTTAAGCATTATGTATTTGGGGTCAATCGAACTGACAGATTAATCGCAGATCCAAAGAGGCATTACTTGTATCTCACCGGATCTAAAGGATTTGCAGGATTCAAGTATGGCACCCAAGTCATCAATTCAGATCCTCCGACTGATTTGACCAAACCATTCACCACAAGCTGTCCATTCTTCGATTATCTTGATCCATTCGGAACTCTGCCAAACGAATACGATCAGTGGAATTGCATCATTGGTGCAGAGCCGGAAACCACTTCTTTCGGCATTGATGTCACAGGTTACTCAGCAACCAAGTGGCGCAACCTCAAAGGAACTTATACGCTAACGGTTAATGATGTCGATATTGATCCATCGTGGGACACCAACTCAGTGGTGCATACTACCGAGTGGACGATCTTTTGACATCTCGCGATCTTTGATGGATCTCACGCAGTCAATTCTCTCCTACGGCCTGCGATCAACGGCCACGCCAACCAGCACGAACGTATTCAACGATGTCGAGGTTGGAGTTGCTCAGACGCAAGAGCGCTTTGCTGATGCCGACGTGATTTACTCGCTCCGTGCTGTCATGGCTGGATCTGCATCGACGCTCAGCATCAGCCAAGTCTACGGAACTTGCACGGCGACGACATTTGTCACAGGAACTGCCCAAGTCGAAACTGCCACGGCTGCTGGCACGATTACGGCATCCGGCAACGCAAGCGTGACAGTGACATCTTCGGTTCTTACTGGATCACCGCTCACTATTTCTGTTCCGGTCATACTTGGCGATACTGCATCGGTCTGGGCAGGCAAGGCTAGAACGGTGCTCGCGGCCAATACAGCGATTGCCGCACTATTCTCGGTCGGAGGAACAACTACCGGGATTTCATTGACGAGATCGTCAGCAACGATTGGTGGGCTATCAATCTATTCAGCTAACGACGCAACTCTTAACATTGCACTTGCCAATGGCACATGCACAGGAATCACCGCAGCTCCCACGTCAGCAAATACGACAGCTGGCGTGGCCACATCTGGAGTTAAACTCTTTGATGGGGATGGCAAAGATTTCGAGGGTAATACGCTTCCAAGCGTGGGCGTGATTTATGCACAATTGATTGTGCTTTCATCTGGTGATGTGACTTTTGCAGATCCATATACCGCTTCAACAAACGATCTTCTTCCGGGAAAGTTTCTTAAATCTTATGATGATGGATATACTGCTAGTGGAAATTTTGTGTTTTCAGATCCACCAGTTGCACCATCTGCTGTTGAATTCACATTCACGGTACTTGCACAATCATAATCATGGCACGACCTGCACAGATCACGCTGCCACCGATCGTCCGTGGCGATACTTGGGATGGTATCTCGGTGAGTCTCTCATCGAGCGGCACCGCTCTTGCTGATTCACTGACGGCCGTCCGCATGATCTTCCACGATGCTGCGGGAGACACCGACACGCTCACATTAACCAGCACAGGCGGAAACATCTCGATCACCTCTGCGGCCAACTGGCAATTCACCGTCAATCCAATTACACCATTTCCGCTCGATCCTGGCACTCAATACTGGAACATCGAGACAACTGACTCTGGCGGGTCGATCAAGACATACCTGGTCGGAACGATTCAAATTCTCAACGATTAGCACATGGCCGAAATAGTCACCGCATCAGTCCAGGCAAATTCTGAAGTCATCACTGCCACGCTGACAAGCGGATCGGAGCAAATGACCGCAGCTATCAATGTGGCTGCGCGTGGCACTACTGGTCCGACTGGTGCAACTGGTGCTACTGGTGCAACAGGAGTTGGGTATTCTGGAATCACTTCGACATCAAACATAACGATCGGCACTGGCGTAAAGACCTTCACATTGACCGGAGGAAATGCCGGCGCATTCATTGCTGGTCAGCGCATCCGCGCTATCCATAGCGACACCCCAACCTACTGGATGGAAGGTTACGCCAACTACATTGGTGGTGGGACTTTGATCCTCACGGTCGATTTGGTAGCTGGCAGCGGTACACACAATGCTTGGAACTTTGCAATTGCTGGGCAAGTTGGTGCAACTGGAGCGACCGGGGCAACAGGCGCAACAGGGCCGCAGGGACCAACTGGACCGGTCTCTTCGGTGGCAGGACGCACTGGCGACGTCACGCTTGCCGTGGCGGATGTCAGTGGCGCAGCACCAACTGCATCGCCAACTTTTACAGGTGCTACAACCGTATCAGGAACCGCAGCGTTCACTAATACCGCTCGCCCAACAGCAGCAAACGTAACTGGTACTCCAGCATCGACTGATTTAATCACTCTTGGTGATACAGATACTCGCTATGGTACACCATATAACCTGCGAGTGCTGACAGATGTTTCGGCAACATCACTCTCATATGTAAATAGCACTGACACTGTTACGCTTCCTGCTGGAACATATTTCTTCCAAGGCAATATGGTTGGTCTAACTGCATCGACGACTGGTGGCATCAATGTCAATTTCTACACAAACTCAGACACCAATACAACTGGCAGTGTAATTTTTCAAAGCTCGTCGGCCAACGGAACTGGATCTACTGCAACTATGACCCCGAGAAATGGAGCAGTATTATTTCAATATCTGGCAAATGCTTTTGCTGATGCTCCATTAAAGGCTTGCTCATCCATATTCAGCGGCACGGTGACTTTCTCAACATCCCAAACAATTACCCCAAGAGTGAGTCAGCGGAGTGTGGCGGATGCAACTAATGCTGCCATTCTGAAAGCTGGATCAATGGTTCGTTTCATCAAAATTGCCTAACACTCATGTACACCTCAATCACTCCCGCCTTCCGCGCTGCCGCTGAGATCGAGAAGATCACTGGCGACACGATCTCGTTCGTCGAAGCTCGCCTCAAGCAACTGTACGAACTCGCTGCTGATCCTGCGGTGCTGGACGTGTTCGGCAAGAACGCAGTGGCTGCGCTTACTGCTTATCGTGCATTTCACTCTGCGCTTACTGTAGCGAATTTTGAGCATACTGCTCCCGCGTTCGATATCAGCATCTACCAGCCGCAACCAGACGGAAGCGTGAAATACATCGCGCCGGTAATCGAACTTGATCAACCTACCGATGAATCCATTTGATCAACTACCACTTGCAGGGAAAGGCATCGTCGGAGTGACTGCGCCACTTGCCAGCATTCTCGCCACGCTCCCGGGTGATCTAAATCCATGGCTGCAAAGCATAGCTCTACTCGCAGGCATCATCGTCTCAGTTCTTTCAGCAGCATCAATCATCCGAAAGAATCTCAAGTAACTATGATCATTCAGTTGAGATCAACGATATGATCAAGGCGCTCATAATCCTCAAGAATCCGAAATAATGAATACTATCACCGAATATCTCAAAATGGAATCCACTTGGCGTGGCATCATCCAACTCGTCACCGCGTTTGGCATCATCCTGCAACCTGCGCAGGCCGCTGCGATCATCGCTGGTGGCACAGCACTCGTCGGACTCATAAACGCTTTTAAACGAAGCTAAATGCCAAGGCGCTCAGTTCCATCTTCGGTGATGATTGGCGGAATAAGATTCCGCATCGTCATCAAGAAAATGGAGAACTGGGGAATGATGCACTTCGACGATCGGGAAATCTGGATCTCGGAAGATGCATTGAAAAACAGGGTGATCCTGATTGATACCATCCGCCATGAAATGCTGCACGCCACGCTATCCATTGCCGGCCACTCCTGGGCGAAGAAGATTGAGGAAGAGCCAATTGTGAGAGCCATTGAACACATCTTTCTGCCAGCGGTCGACGCACTGATGGCAAAACTCAACAAGCTATGAGCTGGAAAAAATTCGTCGTTTGCGGTGATTCTCACGGCTCGCTTGTCTGCGAGAAGTCGAAGAGAAAATTCTTGGACTTTGTCGATGACTGGAAACCACATCACCGCATCCATCTCGGTGATCTGTGGGATTTCTCACCGCTCCGCAAAGGCGCCTCGCAGGAGGAGAAGGCTGATGGGATCGCGGACGACTATGTCGCAGGCATCGAGTTTCTCGACGAGTACAAACCGCATTTCCTAGCCCTCGGCAATCACGACGACCGGATCTGGATGCACTCGACGCACTGCGCGGATGGCGTCATGCGCGAACGATGCTCGCAGCTCGCTGAGGCGTCCGAGACTGAATTCAAGAAGCGCAAGATCCAGTGGGTGCCGTATCACGTCACGCGCTATCTCCAGATGCCCGAGGGCGGACCGAAACTGATCCACGGATTCCGTTCGACGATGTATCCAGCCCGGGCGCATTTCGAGAACTGGGGGCCGAGTATCTGCGGCCATGTTCACAAGCCGGACACCTATGTTGCCAGGCACATCGACGGACAGGCATCCTACTCGGTCGGGTGCCTTGCAGACATCAGCAAGATGTCCTATGCCGACAGGGCGCCTGCGAAGCTCGCGTGGCGCAAGGGATGGCTCTACGGAATGATCAACGCCAAGACCGGAGCGTGGAACGCCTGGCACGTCATCGAGGAGGGTAGTCAGTGGATCTCACCGCTGGGCATCCTTTGAAGATGTGCAATTTTTCAGTTTATATGGGCAGTTTTTGACGAAAATTTCCCACTTTATCTCCCATATGGAAAAAATTTCCCACTTTTTTACCAGATGAAAACCACCACCAAACAAGCACTCTCTGGCCTAGATTTTGCGATCGCGCAGTGCATGCCACATAATCGCATGCCAGATGAATTCACGCTTGCTGAGTATGTCGTAAAGACTCTCATCAATCGCAGCACCGCACAGCAGCAGCTTGACCGATTGGTTGGTCAAGGATTGCTCACCAAGCGAAAGATCGCGATTGATAGTCGCCTCACCAACCTTTACCGCAAACCGTGATCGCCGAGCGCCTTGCCAAAGCAGCGGAGTCGCAGGTCGGCGTTCGCGAAACGAAGACCAATGGCGGAGAGAAGATCGCCGAGTACCAACGCGCCACATGGCTCCCTGTCGGGCCGTGGCCATGGTGCGCAGCATTTGTCTGCTGGTGCGTCCGTGAGGCAATGGGTGCCGAGCAATACACCTTCCCAAGGCCAGAGACCGCGGGTGCTTGGGATTTCGAGAACTGGTGTCGGAGCGTTGATAATTCCGCGGTGTTGCACAAGCCACACAAGGACGACATCCGGCGCGGTGACATCGTGATATTCACGTTCTCCCACATTGGCATCGCGGTCGGTGACATTGGCAAGGATGGAATCGTGCAGACGATCGAGGGCAACACGAATTCTGAAGGAGCCAGGGAAGGGGATGGCGTCTACCGGAAGCGCAGGCACGCAAGCAAGATTCGGTCGGTGATTCGGTTCATGGTTTAAGAAATCGAGCGATGAAATGCCTTGGCAACTGGCGAAACCCAGATGCCAGAAAACCAATCCTTGAGATGTAATCCAGACAATCCGCGGACTCGGGAGATTGCAACATACCCTTGTCCTGGTTCGCGCGTTGCTCGAATGTCGATCAATGCATTGTCGAGCGTCAGTCCTTGGCTTTTGTGGATTGTCGTCGCCCAAGCTAACTTGAGAGGGATCTGGGTCATCGTTGCTGACTTTTCATCCATCGGATCAAATGACCATGCTTTTGCTTCTAACTTCAATGTCGATCCACTATCGAGTCTCACGGTCACATTGTCATTCGACCAATCAACTACCACTCCCATATCTCCATTGGCAGCAGCAAGCGATTCACCCTCGCCTGCGATATTGCTTGTGACCATAACTCTGGCGCCTCGTTTTATAATCAATGACTCCGGGGTGATCAGATTCTTTCGCAGGAAATCGCAATCAGCCGGCGCACCCTTGAATGTTGCTTTGATTTCTCGGATCTGACCATCAATGGTGCCGAGTTGATATTCATTCCACTTTGCCACCTGTGTATTGTGAGTCATTAATCGCAAGATATCTGACTTGGGAAATCTTGCCACTCGTGGCTTGAGAATGGCAGCACCTGCCTTTGTGATTGATCCTTCGCGGAATTGATTTAGAACATCAACGAACATCGGATCGGCCTGTCTATGCACCGTCTGAAGCGTCACATTGACAAATCCTAGATCATGCCAAGTGTCAGTCTCAAACGCCCAGTCATATCCACCAGTTTTGGCAACCGGAGGGAGTTGCAAGAAGTCGCCGACGCACAGCACTTGAATGCCACCGAATGGTTCTTGAGTGTCTCGGATCTCTCGGCAGATGTAGTCGATGAAATTCAATGTCTTCCCCGGCAACATCGAGATTTCATCAATCACCAATGTCTTGGTCGCTTGAATTCTTGATCTTGTACCATGCCATTGATATCCCTTTGATCGCATGTGATTAAGGTATTCGTCGAATGATTGACCATTTTGTGGGCCGATTCCAATGCCTGCCCATCGGTAGATCGTTGACGTGTCGACATGGCAGCCAAACAACGACGAGAGCTTGTCTCGCAGGTTTAGCGCAGCCACTCCGGTAGTCGCACAGACCTTTAATCCGCGGTCGCCAAGACGTTTGCGGATGATCTCAACTGTGACAGAGGATTTACCTGTGCCGGCAGATCCGGTGAGGAAAACATTTCTGCCTTCATTTACCCTGGCAGTTGCTATTTTCTGGATTGGATCGAGTATCATGGTCATTTGGTGTTTTCAAGCATTCGCATTCATCAATCAGATCGCAGACTTGCTTCACCTTTTGGCGAAAGATGGTTTCATAATTGTCAGCAAAGCGAGATGGATTGTATGGGCGAGGTGCATCACCTTTGCCATTTTGTGCGGTGTTCATTGATTTGATTCTATCGTCCACAATGTCCTCGGAATACTTGTCCTGTGCGTTGGCCATATCCCCAGGCATTGTATGTTAATTTCCCGCGAAGAGAACTATCACGAGCAGGCAATGCTAGTGATTGTGAGCGCTTCCTATCTCTTATTTCCTGCAATTGTCTTTCCAATTCCAAGTCTTGAAGACGTTTTCTCTCAAGACGAGCAGCTTTTGCTTTCTGTTTTTGTTCGTCAGTCATAATACTTGTAGTAAATTATCATCATTGCGACCACTACAATTGCGGGTATTGCGAGTTGTAGTGTTTCGTCACTCATTTTGGTTAGTTGGTAATAGGGTCATCAAAGACTCGAATGCCTGTTGGGTATGATAGCGGCCTTTAGTATCGCGCAGATTTCTGATCGATTGGAGTAGCACGTCGCGCTCTTTTCGTAGTGTTCCACAAAGCTCTAAAAGTTCCGCTGAATAAGCAGCATTTTTGTTGTGTAAAAGCGTGTAATCCGTTCCGTTCGCGTTCTAGTTCTTCAATTTTTGCTGCAGCATCGCAGATAACTTTTTGTGCTACCGACAAATCTGGATTTGCTCTCAAACCATCAGCTATTGCACGAAGTCCGCTCGGTCTGCGTGCTGCATTTGTTTCTGGTGTCTCAGTCATTTTGGTTGGTTGGTTGTTTGGATGAAACTCCTTCTGGGTCTGGCTGTACTTCGTTTCCGCAAAAATCGCAGATGCCTCCTACAAATCCTCTAGGCTCATTGCAGCATTCCACGATCCATCTATCGTTTTTGAGAATGAACTTGTTGCCATGCTCATCGACATACGTTCCGTCCATCATGGCAGCACCTCCTGCACGGTGATATATTGAGTTCCTTCCATCAATGAATCTATGCTACTTGTTGAAATAATCTTCCCATCTTTAGAAATCAGTACTTTCCATGTGCGCGGTTCTGGTTTGGTGCGGTATTCCTCTGGATCTGCACGGAAATAGATGTCAGAAGGATCTAGGTCATACCACAATGTGATTTCTTCTGATACCACATCTCTCATCTGAATTGTTTTCCCATCTGCCAATGCTTGCACCAAAGGCAGAAATTCATGTGCGTTTTCTTTGTTCATGGTTCGTCTTGGTATGCTATTTCTTCAATTTCTAGTAGTTTATTCACGATTCTGTGGGCAACTGGCAAAGTCATTAACGAGTTCTTTCCTTCTGGGAATTCTACCCCATTAAGTTTCATTACCCACATGCTGCTTTCGATATTATCATCGATGTCTGACTGGTCATCCCAGAGTTCTAAGGTGATTTTCATAGTTTAAAATTGGTCAGCGAGCATGGTTAGCGACATGCGTTTCCCGGATAAGCTGGGCGACTTCGATCAAGTCCATCGCTGGTTGGTTATAGGTTTTCTTGGTAGGTTGTTTCGTCATGCGAATCGTGATCTCTGTCGTCATCTGGATCCGGTCCGGCCTCAGCAGGTCCGTAGCACAACGGACACGTCGTATCAGGATCCGGCCAAGCAGTGGATCCGCAAAGTGAGCATGGGTGGTTCATAGTCCGGCAATTCTTCTGATGATTCTGATCGGTCCCAGCAACGCATCGATTCGTCTGCGTCTGGCAGCAACACGTTCTGCTCGAGCGCCGATCAATTGCGTGATTCTATAGGTGATGACCGGATCCCGGCCGATGATTTCAATCTTCATTTTCTTCTATGGTTAGGATCGTGAGAACGCATCCGGCTCGGCTTGTAACTTCAGTCCATGACTTGGTCACGTCGAGGATAACTACCTGCGAGTCATCCTTCCAGACTCCCATCGCAGTCAGTGCATCGAGCACTGCTTTTGCTAGGTTGTCGGCATCAGGCTTTTTTGTAAAATACCGCTTTGGTGAATTTGGTTTGAGTGACTTTCCATCGGTCTTGAAGTGAGATTTTGGTCGCTCCATCAGAAAGTACAACGACACTTTGATCGGACCATCCAACTGCATATGGTGCAGCTTCTTGGTTTGCCCGGCAATGTCGCTCTTCCATGCCTCAGCAGTGCCGGGATCGTACATCCGCGCCTTGCCATTGCGAGCAAATGCCCGAGGGCGTGGTTGTGCCTTTGGTGTGCCGTAAATCACTCCATCGAAAATTGTTGTGAATTTGGCGATCATCGAGTTGAGATACTTGGGATTTTATAGGCAAGAATTCCAATCTGCGAAGCAATCGCAGCAGCATCTCTGTCTTCATTTTCTTCAAGACTCTTCAACCAGGCTAAAATCTCTCGGCGCTTGTATTCGACTTTCACGAATTCTGGGGCGCCTTGTTGCAGGTCTTTCATCGAGATTACTTCAAAATCCCATACGAATCGAACTCCATCGGCAACTTTAGTGGCTGCCAATTCGCTGGATGCCTCAAATTTGGCTGTCAGCGCATCTTGGCAGGCTTCTGCTGCCTTCTTGGCGTTGATGATATCAGAAATACGATTGGACTGCTCAGCGGCCTCCTGTGCAGCTTCTGCTGTCTCCCGAGCAAGACGTGCAGCGTCGAATGCTTTGCGCTCTTCAATCTCTCGCTGCCTTGCCAATTCTGCCACAGACTCAGCATAGTCACCCATCAGATTCTTGATCCTAGTTTCCTCGACGAGGATCTCGGACAAGAATGAATTGGCGATCTTGTCGATCATTCGACTGGTCTCCAGCACTGGTGCCTTTACTTCCTTGCGTGACTTCTCAACCAAGATTCGCAGCGATGCCAGTTTTCTGACATGGTGCGCAGCATTACTTGATTCATTTTTATCGTCCACCTTCATTACATCAGATGATGCTGATAGGATCGCTTGTTTTAATGCATGGGCCTCGGGCGAGACATGCAGGGAATAATCGCCTCCAGAGAGGATCAATGCGGTAGTTTCTGAGTTCATATTTTTCTTGGGAATTGGTTCTTGGTTCTTAATTCAATGTGACCAGTACAGACGCAATTACCAATCAACAACCATCGACAATAGTGACGATGGCAATGTTGGCAACAGTCTCGTGGACATTTGATTTCTCGTTTTTGTCTGGCAATCAATGCCAGGCGTTGTTGGATTGTTAAAATGGGTGATTCGCCGGGCGAATCGTTTGTGGATGCTCGATGTATTGCAGACGTTGTAGTAGGATCGGTGGCGCAGTCAGTCCGCTTGGGAATACTGCGATCCATGCATGCATTGGATCTTTTGGATCGTTCGTTATCGCCAGCTCGCTCTCGAATGCATTTAGCGCTTCGTGCCACATTGTCATCGCTGGCTGCGCCTCGATCGGAGTCATGTCGATCGACTGACCTTCTGGAACTGCCAATGATCGTTCCTCGTAGTAATCCGGTGCCGGCGCCTTGGGCTTCTCTTTCGGCGCGTTGGCTGACAAGACCAACGCCTTGGGCTTTCCCGGCTGCGCTAATGCTTTTGCTGCTGCCTTTTTAGCAGCGAGGATTTCTTGTATTGTTGCCATATTCGTAAGAAATTACCACCGGAGGATTGGACTCCGGCAGCATTTGCGAATCAGAATCCTAGCTCTTCATCTTCTTCCTCGCCACTTCCAAGCAGCGCCTTTACTTCAAGCAGAGCCGCAATCAGATCGCAGTCTGCTTTGAGTGGTTTTGGCAATGCTTGACCAGTTGGTAGCCACTTCTCAATGAGGCTGTTAACCGCAACCTCGTCGAGGTCACCGAGATCAACCCCAGCATGTTTTCCAACATGCACTTTTACCTTCTGCCAATCTTGGCGAGATTCTTCTGGGGCCGCAGCAGGCGCCTTGCGATATCCGCCAGTATCTCCAGATCCAGCAGGTGCTTGCTCACGATCCTTAACGCGCTTATACGATCCGCTTGGCTTGATCGCCTTAGTCTTATCCGGGGCGATGAAACTGATTACTGCGTACGTCTGACCATTTTGTGCAGCTTCGTGTTGAACGATCAACGACACACCGTGGCCGATCAGCGATTCTGTATCAAACTCATTCAACTCGGCCTTCGTCAGATCACGTCCGAGGATCTTCTTCAGATCCTTACGAAATGCCGACTTCTCGTGCAGCGATTCAGTATAAGGCCGACTCCAAATGCAGCAGGAATTCCCCTGGTCATTTTTTGCTTCAGTCTCATAGACCAAGCGGAATGTCTCCCGCTCACCATATTGAGTCTGACTAGTCTTCAATGGAGTGATGTCGACGATGACTCCGTGGATTGTTCCTTCAGTTTCTGGATGTGGTTGGAAATTTGAGTTTCCACTGCGTTCTCTTAATATCATAGTTCTATTTTTCTAGTTGTTATTTTGTTTACGATTCAAGGCATTGGCCTCGAAATTTTTTTCTATTTGGGAAATGTTAAAAAGACGGCAGGCGTCTCCAAGCAATCGACATGCGATAAATCCAAAGCAAAAGCCAAGGATTGCCACAAGAATGCCGGCAGTCATTTGCAGACTCAGCAGCAGACCAATGCTAGCAAAAAACAATGCAATGCTGATGGTTCCGCAGCCAATCGCCCATGAGAGGAAATACCTTGCCACTTTAAGTGTGCGTTCTGAGCGTTTCATGTTTTCTAATGTGGTTTTCTACTACTTCAAGAATGTTTTCTTGCCAGCGAACTGGCGGTGTTTTGTGACCAGTTTCAAACTTCTCAATCGAGGATCTTGAGTACTGGACGAGTGATGCTATCTCTACTTGAGTCAGCCCGGCAATTTTTCGGAGTCGCTTGAGGCGCTCACCGAATCGTTTTTCTTTCTTCATAAAAGAGTCTTGAGATAAAGCAATGCGTAAAAACAAGCAATTGAGACTACGCCAAGTACTGATGAAAGAATGAGTGCCAACCATGTTGGCGGGTTTGATAGGATTGAGATGACTTTCATGTCTGTAAAAATAGTGCGGAACGATTGGACCTCCGCATGGTTTTATTTTGAACGGATTACAATAGAGTCGGAGTTGCGAGCGAAGCAGCGAAACCCAGCTGGCACCACATTGCCAGCGACAATAAAATTGGCAGGGATCGCTGCGCCTCTCGGACGATTTTCCAATTTGGCATTAACGGCGTAAATGGAGCTGCCATCGTATATCCAAAATGGTGCGCTCATTTTATATGCGCTCCGGTATGAGGTCGGAACTGATGATCTCGTAGCATTCGCAGCGAGAACAGTAAAACCAGCCTCGGTCAAATTGGCAATTGATTGCGCCAAATTGTTTGCCTCCCAATCGGATAGTGAGGCGTGAGTGAATTTTTTGAGCGATGCTGGTGCTTCGATGATTTGGATTTCGGTTGTTGTCATTGTTTTGTTTGGTTCGTTGATTAGGTCGCCATCAGCGGCGACAGGGAGAGAATTGCACATGACGATGATCCTGTCGACATCTTTTTCGCACAAAGTGAAAAAAAATTTCATTTTGTGAAAGTCCTCGACAATCTGCCCGTTCCGTGATAGGCAGTTTTCTCGCTCAACAAAGCGCCAAAATCATACGATGAAAGCCATATCAGAAGTACTCGCCGAGAGGAAAAAAGCTAAAAAACCGCAGAAAAGTAGTCCATTGATCGACTTTTACCCGAATGCCGAGGCTCGATCGCCGGCAGCATCGACTACCATCGAGGATCTGCTGGATGCGATAAAATCAGATGAATACGCAAAGCAAGTTGCCAAGGTGCGCGACTTCATCCAAGCGTCCGACAAGGCAAGCGCAGATTCATGGAAGCGCATGCTGCCGGCAGTCTCGATCAGCGGTACAATCTCTGATGGAATGCGTAAGCAGGCAGTCCAAGAAGGTCGATTTATTCACTCTGGATACATCCAGCTCGATATCGACGGTAAAGATAACCCAGATATCAAGCTGGATCTCATCGCCAAGACTCTCCAAGCAGATCAGCGAATCGTCGCAGTCTTTCAATCGCCAAGCGGAACAGGTATCAAAGGAATCGCTCGGATCTTGCCAGATGCATCGAAGCACAAGGAATCGTTTTTCGCTGTCGAGGAGCATTTTAAATCACTCGGAATCGCGATGGACAAGGCAACCAAAGATCCCGGTCGCCTGTGCTTTGTCACTCACGATCCGAATGCATTCATTGACCTGACGCGAACTGATTATTTTGAACCACTCGACCAATCGCTTGATGAATTCAAGGTTCAGGCACATGCGCAGAGCGCTGGACTAATCTTGTCTGCCAACACCGAGTCGGAGCTTACGCTCGATGATCTGAGAGATATGATCGCCAATATCCAACGCCCTGGTTACCAAGAATGGTTGGAGATTTGCTCTGGTGCATGGAATCACTTTGGCGAGGACGCAACCGCGGTGTTGCAAGCACAATGGGCCGAGGAACAAGTTGGTGAATATGCAGAGAAATTTAGGAATCGACTCCAACAATTCACGGTGGGAACAGTTTGGCACTTTGCTGTGCAGCATGGATGGTCGCCAATAAAAGTGAAGGGACGCATTGCTACATCAAATTCAATCAAGGCTGCGCTCGTTCAAGCGCCGGCTGCGACAAGTGGATCGACTCAGATTTGCTACTCACCCGCGGATCTCTTTTACGATCAACCGTCTGGTCGATATTTGATCAAGGTAGAAGATGCATTTCACTCGCACAGCAAGATCCGTCCGATCGTTACTGGGATTACCCGTTATCTGGCGCCACAATATACGAAGCCAGATGATCTTAAGATGGCAGTGCAGAGCGCTATCGCCAGCCGTGAACTTGATGGTGGTGTACAATGGACTGGAGCAATGGCAGGCAAGCGTATTGGCATCATGCGAGATCATTCCGGTCTGCCAATCTTGATCACTAGCCAAGGTCGACCACCAACGCCAGAAGCAGGCGAATTCTCGCTCATCGCTGAAATACTCAATACCGGACTCGGCAACAATGAGGACGCGCTCATGGTCTTTGTCTCATGGCTTGCAGGCCGATATCGGGCAGTCATTGGCGGCGAGCATATCCCATCACCCATGATGGTGCTGGCAGGTGAGGTAAACAGCGGAAAATCTCTGCTCGCATGGATCGTTGGACAGGTGCTTGGTGGCAGGATCTCCAACCCATACGCAGCTTGGTCTGGTGGCACACTCTGGAATGACAACCTAGTTGGATCGGAACTACTGCTGGTCGACGACTGCGTTGGATCGACCGAGATCAAGACGCGACGCAATTTTGGGGCCGCATTCAAGGAGGCGATCTACCCGCCAGTCATCGAGCTGCGCAAGCGAAACAACTCGTCGATCTCATGCCGACCAGTCTGGGCCGTCATGGTCTGCTGCAATGATACGCCAGAGGCTCTCAACATCATTCCGCCACTCGACTCGGATCTGTCTGACAAGGTGGTCTTGCTCCATGTCGCCAAGATCAAGCCACATGTCGACACGTCGACGCCAGAAGGTCGCAGGCAATACCAGAAGATGCTGGAAACCGAACTGCCGGCATTCGTGGCCATGCTCGATGAGTGGGAGACTCCAGATCACTTGAAGGATTCTAGATCCGGCGTGAAGGCGTGGCGTGATCACGAATTGATGCGCGAACTGGATGCCACAAGTCCGACAAAGCGCCTGCTGGATCTGCTCATTGTCTCGACTCAAAACCTCGGCGTCTGGCATGATCTCAACCGCGAATTCACCGCATCAGAAATCGAGTCGAGAATGCTCGATCAGGATGGGACCGTGCGCGATCAAGCTAGGGCATTGTTCTCGTGGTACGGAGCCTGCGGATCGTATCTTGCGAAGCTGTCAAAGGTGCCGGGAAGTGGTGTTGTCCTCGGTAGCCGGGACGAACATACAAAGATCAATCGGTATCTTCTGAGGTTCTGAATTGGCATTGAAAAAACTTTGAATGCCAAAACCTACCGACTGAGTGGTCAGTGCGTAGGAATTCAAACGATCGTTTGAAATTGTCGTTTGAATGTCCAAAATGGCCATTTTCGGCATTTTCTGCGGGGACTAAATGATTTTTGCGGGGAGTTCATTTGAGTAGTACCCGCAAGAAATCGCTATATTCTATAAGGGCTACAGCGCGCTGCGGGGACTGCGGGGACTACTTTACTACTTTCTATTTTTTTTAAGAATATATAAGAGAATAGGGGGTACACCCGCCAAATAAAAATGAAAACATGCGTTTCAGTCCCCGCAGTCCCCGCAAGGCTCTACAACCTATATAGCTCTAAGGCAAAATCTGCGGGGACTACTCAACTGAACACCCGCAGATTGATAAAATGGCATCAAGATGCATTTTTTTGCGTGAGATTCCGATTTCTCACGCAACTTTACAACCTACTTGACATATTTTGAGTTTTCTGGCATTTGAAGTTCACGCGAACGCCATTGTCCGAATGAACACCGATCACGATCTATTCTGGATACAAGAGCATGATCCGAATCTCTATCGAGAGGCAGCGGACTGTCTCATGCGCGTCATGCACGGCGCAATCGAGCGTCAGGTCGATAGCGTCCAGAAGTGGGGCATTGCATTCGCGACCAACAATCCGATCTGCTCAAACCGCAGCATGGCCGAGATCGCGTCAATGCTCGGATGCTCTAAGGCGTCGCTGTCATATGAGGCGCGGCGATTTTGCACCGAGCATGGACTTCCGCCGAGCAGATACATGCGATCCGAGGCGACCTCAGAAGCATCACGGAAATCTCGCAAACGTCACATAGAACACAAAACACATGAACGAACTCGAATCAGCAGTCGCACAGCAAATTAAGCATTGGCACTCAAAGGCAGAAGCATTTGCCAATGACGCCAAGACCAGCGCAGCAGATGCTATGTCATCCGCAGTCAATGCTGGCAACTTCATCGCCCAGGCCGAGCAACTCTCCCGTGGCAAGATGCTCGCCTGGCTGCGAGACAATGTGCCGGACATTACGATTGAGAGGGCCAAGGCATATCTCTCGATCTTCCGAACGTCCGAGGCTAGGTCCGAGATGGTGATCGACCATAGGCAGTTGTTACTCCTCGGAGTGATCGACCAGAAGATCAGCAATCCGTCCGAGGTGGCGCCAACGAAGATCGACTCACCAAAGTGGATGGGGTGGAAGGGCAACATCTGTGCATGGTTTCACAAGGAAACGGCGCAGCGTCCGATTGAGCGCTGGACGCCCGAGGAGCGGCACGAGGTGGCCAATCAACTAAAGCCTCTAGTCGAGATCTACGAGAGGCTCAGCGGTCAGCAGTGAGGCATCAGCGCCTACCCCCTATGGGAACCCTATATCCTGTCAAATCCATCGGAGTTGCGCCTCAT
>Ga0209191_1000436_pt1 | contig 32774 bp, 53 predicted proteins | sample S_130626_EF_Meta_FD_187320 | JGI IMG/M metagenome (GOLD analysis project Ga0209191, IMG submission 187320) | Freshwater microbial communities from Lake Simoncouche, Canada to study carbon cycling - S_130626_EF_MetaG (SPAdes) (version 2) | ecosystem: Environmental > Aquatic > Freshwater > Lake ...
CATAGTTACTTTATTTGCCGGTTTGATTGCTATAATTTCGGGTGTAATGGCTATTCGCTATTACTATAACGCAACTAAAAAAGTAAAAGATGATTAAAAATTTTGTAATTGCAGTCTTATTGGTTGTAGTTATTTTATTTTTAATTACAAATCCAACTTATAAAAGTTCAGTTATTGTAAAGACAGATACGCTTTACCAACAAAAGACTTTTACTAAATACAAAAAGGGAAGTGATATATATTCGTATGTCATTAAAACAGATTCTGTATTTATTCCCGTACACGATACAATAAAAATAGTATCTGATTATAGCCGTGTTTATTCGTATTTAGATACGATTCGCTTAGATACGAATAATGTCGTATTTATTCAAGACACCATTACCCAGAACAAGATCATAGGCAGGGGATTCAGCGCTAATTTAAGCGAGAAGACTATAATTGAAACAAGGACAATAAGCCCAAAACCTAAGAGTGCGCTTTATTTGGGCGTATTAGCTGATTTAAGACAGGATAAGTCTTTGCAAGGGGTAGGCATAGGTTTAATGCTAAAGGTTAAGGAAAGGGCTTTAATAGGCGTAGGATTCGATTCTAATAATTTTATAAGGACTTCTTTTTACTTTAAATTATAATATGAGACAATTCTTTACAGAGGATAGTAACCGATTAAGTATGAAAAGACTATGTGGATTTATTTGCACTATTGCAATATGTGGCAAGTTAATTCATACGCCAACGGATTCATTGGTTTATTTAGTAGCGGGATTAGCGGCAGCGGCATTAGGTTTGACGACTGCTGAAAAAATATTTAAAAAAGATTAGTATGAAACTAAGCGAACATCTGGATTTAAGCGAGGTTATTCGTAGCGAATCAGCCAAGCGAAATGGCATTTCAAATATGCCAACGGATCAACATATAGCTAATTTTAAGATATTAGCAGAAAAGGTTTTTGAGCCTATTAGAGTTAATTTTCGTTGCCCTATTAATTTAAGTTCTGGGTATCGTTCGGTAGAATTGAATATAATCATTGGGGGATCATTAACAAGTCAGCATTGCACAGGCGAAGCTATTGATATTGATATGGATGGCACGCCTCATGCAGTTACCAATAAAATGGTATTTAATTATATTAAAGACTATTTGGAATTTGACCAATTAATCTGGGAATTTGGCACGGATCAAAACCCTGATTGGGTTCACGTTTCCTACGAAAGTAGCGGAAAGCAAAGGAAACAAGTTTTGAAAGCATATAAAGAAGCAGGAAAAACAAAATATAAAACCTATTAATGACAAAGACAAACCTAAAAACCAAACGCCGCAGACTATTTTTTGACATAGAAACTTCACCAAATATCGGATTGTTCTGGGAAGCAGGCTATAAAAAGAATATAGATTACTCAAACATAATTCAAGAACGTGCAATTATTTGTATCTGTTATAAATGGGAAGATGAGAAAGAAGTTTATGCCCTTCAATGGGATGCTAAGCAAAATGATAAAAGAATGCTTGAACAATTTATTGAGGTTGCAAATGTTTCTAACGAAATGGTCGGACACAATGGCGATAAATTTGATTTGGCTTGGATCAGGACAAGATGCTTATTTCACAATATATCTATGTTCCCAAAATATACAACGATTGATACCTTAAAAGTTGCCCGTCAAAAGTTTAGATTTAACTCTAACAGATTGAATTACATAGCGGATTTTTTAGGATTAGGACAGAAGATAAAAACTGAATATAGCCTTTGGAAAAACATTCTTTTAAATAAGGATAAGGTAGCAATGGAAGCAATGATTAAGTATTGCAAAAAGGATGTAATATTACTTGAAAAGGTTTTTAAATTATTAAGTGCACATATTGAACCAAAGACACATTATGGCGTTATATTTGGAGAAGATAGAGGATCTTGCCCTGAATGTGGATCAGATGATTTAATAAAAAACAATAAAGTAGTAACTGCAACAGGGTTAACAAGGATTCAATATAAATGTAAAACCTGCAATCACTATCATTCAAAAACCGATAAATAATGAAAATGCCTAAAGGATTTAACAAATGGTCTGCGCAAGAGCAAGAGATTTGGTTAGTAAATAAATTACAAGATTACTATGCAATTCAAAACGAAATTTCGAGGATGTTAGCATCAATCAGGGGAGGTCAAAGATTGCAAGTATCTGAAATAGAAAGACCAGATGAAGCACTTTTAAAATTGTAAAATATGGAAGAAGAAGTTAAACCTGATGCCGAACCTATTGAGGAATTAGAATGGGAAGATGCTGAAACCACTACGAGAAGTGATTTAATTTCCTGTGCCTATTATGCTATTAATGCAGTTGATGAAATTGATCTTACTTTGATTTCAAAGATTGAAGGCAATAAGATCAAAAAAATTAGAAGGCAGTCGCTTGAAATTATTGCCGAAGTGATTAACGAATTACACGCAGAAATGTTTGATACTGAAGAAGATATATAAATAAAAATATATATATAAAGTATTGCCACTTATTATAAGTGGTTTTTTTTTGAATAAATAATTAATAAAGTGTATAGAATATGAATAAAAGATGTATATTTGTGATGTCGTAATAAAACCAACGGCATAAATACTATGAAAAGTTTTAAATTTATTGCAGAAGCTAAATTTGCGAAACCTGATGACATTTTTTATTACACTACCGAAGATGATTTTTATGTGTCTGATTCTGGTAGTGGGATTAAAGAAAATGCCTACGAAAAGTTTTTGATCTTAGCGCAGGGAGGTTCTTTAAAACCTACAAAAGAAATTTTAGAAGAAATATTTTTTGAACCTAAAAATTAGAAAATGAACACTCTTTACCAATTAGAAAAACTTAGAAATAATGTTAGCTATTTAGAATGGTTATTTGAGTTATCAACCGAAGCAAATGCGCGTCAAAGATTGCAAAGGTGTAAAGAAGCTAAACAGGAATTAAAAGAGTTTAAAGCTAAATATTACCCGCATCTTTTACAACAACCTAAATTTAATTTACCAAAAATGTCATATACCCCAATGTCTGAATGGACTGAAAAATTTGAGGAATATGGCGACTATTAAAAACAAACCTATGAAATTAGTAAAAATTCAGGCGGAATTAAAAGCGCCTAAAAACCAAATGAATGCCTTTGGAAAATATAAATACCGAAGCGCAGAAGATATTATTGAAGCAGTAAAGCCAATACTATTTAAAAATAATTGCGCGCTGCTTATTAGTGATGAAATCGTACAAGTAGCTGACCGAGTATATGTAAAGGCAACTGCTATGTTAATAGATGAAAATAATGAGGAGTTACCCATTAAAGTTTACGGATGGGCGCGTGAAGAAGAAGTAAAAAAAGGAATGGACGCAGCGCAAATAACAGGCTCTGCAAGTTCCTACGCCCGCAAGTATGCCCTTAATGGATTGTTTGCTATTGATGACACTAAGGACGCTGATTCAACCAATGAACATAAGGACGAAGTTGGCGAGGAAAAGCGAATGAAGTTAATTGCCCTTCTGGAAAATACTATCTGGGATGAAAACCTGAAAAGCAAACAGGCTATAAAGATTAGCGCTTACACTACGAATGAGCAATACGACAAGGCTTATAGAATCATATTAGCAAACCAAAATAAATAATATGCAAGAAACCTATCAGGATTTAGAAAACGGAATACAGAAACTTTTACCTATGGAAAGGCAGATGTTATTAGCAAAAATTTATCACTACGCTTGGTATAATCACGAAGCATACAAAGAATTGCTTACCTTTATAAACCATTGGGAAAAGCATTCAGAATTTAAAGCAGTATTTTTTAATCAGGATTCAGAAGAATCCATAAATCAAATATAAAATGTCAGAAGTAAAACAATCGTTCGGCGCTTGGAAAAACAAGACTAAGGACGGCAAAGAAGTAATTAAATTTACAATCAATGGTCAACGCTACAATATGTGGGTTAATTCCTATAAGGATAAAAATTCGCAGCCTGACTATAAAATTTATGAGGATAATTACGTTGCACCTACGGAAACAAAATTAGTAAATGACGATTTAGAATTTTAATTATGCAGTTTAATAACATAGTACAATGCTATAAGGATCAGTTGCAAAGTTTGCGTATGTTTCATAAAGAATTAGTTAAAAATAATTTGATAACAGACGAGCTTGCAATAGGATCAATTTCTACAACCATTCTGCCGCATAGATTAGTTGAATTAGTTGAGGACGTATTTGATACTAATATCCAGATTAAGAACCGAAGCCAGAGCGTAATTTTTGGACGCAAGGCAGCGGCTTATATTCTAAAAAAATATACTCAATTATCCCTTAACGAAATAGCTAAATTGATAGGCGTTGGCGACCATACAACAGTTATTTATAACATTAAAACGGCTGAAAACCTAATAGAAACCGAAGAATGGTATAAAGAAAAAGTTGAGGAAATAGAGAAAGAGATCGAAAATTTTAGTAAATTTGTAAAAGAATAGGATTATTGCAGAATCCTTTTATTGAAAATATTGCCCGAAGAGGCGTAGGAACTGCAATTTCCTGCAAATCTGAGGGCTCTTTTATTTATGAAAAGCAGTACATATTATTTTAGCCACGATTATAACGCGGCAAATGATACTAAGATTTTGTTTCTTAGGCATCAATTAGGAATGGAGGGATACGGCATTTATTGGTATCTTATAGAACAATTAGCGAACGCAGGCGGCAAACTTCCCTTAGAACTTATTCCTGTATTAGCTATGCAAATGCATTGCACAGATGTCAAAGTAAACGGCGTACTTATGAACTTTGATCTATTTACCATTGAATCGGGTGAGTTCTGGTCGCATAGATTACAGGATCATCTGGAACTTAGATTGAAATTAAGCGAAAGCGGGAAGGCAGGTGCAAAAAATAGGTGGAAAAATGGGGATGCCATTAGGGAGGCCATTGGGGAGGGTAATGCAAAGGAAAGAAAAGGAAAGGAAATAAAAGAAAATATAAATTTTATAGATGAAGTTCAAATTTTTAAAAGTAATTTAGGCGATGAATATGATAACTTTGTAATGTATTGGACTGAAGCGGATAAAAATGGGAAGCAACGTTACCAATCAGAAAAGTTTTTTGATATTAAACGCAGAATAAATACTTGGTTACAAAATAAAAATAAATATGGAAATTCAAAAAATACTGACGCAACTGCCACAAGTCGTAAGCGAATGGAAGACCTTGCCAAATGGATTAATCAGTAAAGAAGATTTACCAATCATTGAAGCCTTTAAGGGGGATAAATTAAACCTTATCAGTCCTATAACGCTAAGGGAAAATTTAGCTTACATATTTACCCTTATTGGTTTAACCCGACTTCCAGATGTTACAGAATTAGATGTGATAGAAGATTATATAAGAACTACCTACCCATTTTTTACAATACAGGAAATGCGGATAGCTTTTAAGATGGCAGTACAAGGAAAGTTTGAATGCAATATTGAACATTACGAAAAATTTTCCCCTAAGTACATATCTGGTATTATGAATGCTTATAAAACCAAAGCTAACCAAGTTCGTAAAAATATCCCACCCCCTGCAGAAGAACCCGTAAAACAATTAACTGATGACGAAATCGTTGAGTTTACTAAAAATGAATGGTTATCTGGAAAGCGTGAGGACTTTAATAGGCTATTCAATGCCGACAAGGTTTTTATGATCCTGTTGAAACAAGGTAAGATAACTTTTACAAATGAGCAGATAATGGATACTATTAAGGTAGTTAGTGATGATAATTTATACAGGCTAAATAGAATGCACCCAAAGGATGCAAAGGACTTTAGTAAACAAATAAAGGATGAAGATTTTATTGAATCACAATGTAAAAAATTAGCACTTGTCAAATACTTTGAAAATTTATCAAGTTAGATATACCTATTACGGAACAAGAAAGTATTGTTATACAGATAATTTTATGGACTTTTATGCTTCTTACACAGAGGTTGAACCAAAATTGAATAGATTATTATTTCACAAAGAATTTTATAACAAAATAAATGGATATATCAGCGAACGACCTAACGAAGTGGGCAAAAAAGAATCTTGAATTAATTGGTTGGCGCTTAAATAGGGTTAACAATATTCCGTTCGGAAAGCGTAAAGGAACAATTCAAAAGGGTTGGGCGGATCTACAAGGATATACTGAAAAGGGTGTTTATGTAGCTATTGAAATTAAAAAAATAGGGGATAAGCTAAGCCCAGAGCAAAAGGATCGTTTAAAAGATATTTACGAATGTGGAGGAATTGTTTATATTTGTAGCGAAATAGAAAACAAACCCGCATTGATTGAATGGTCAAAAATAAAATTTTAGCTGAGTATTGGACTTTGAAAGAGGTTAATGACGCGTTTGCTAAGATGCATCCAGAGGAGTTGCAATATGATTTAAAAGCAGAAGTTTTTTTAGTTCTTTGCGAAATGAATGAGGAGAAATTAATTGGAATGTATGAAAGGAATGAACTTAAATTTTATATAGTACGAGTAATGCTAAATATGATCAAGAGCGACAGAAGTAATTTTTATAAAAGTTATAGAAATTATATAGAGTATGTTGATAATGATACCGAAGCAATAGTTGATTTTGACAAATTAGATTTAGTTGATAAACTTGAAAAAAATCTGGAAGGGCTTCATTGGTATAACAAAGAGATTTTAAAACTATATGCTATTGATTTTAAAAAGAATGCAAAAGAATTGAGTAGAAAAACAGGCATTCCTTATATGTCAATAGTAAGGACGATAAATAAAACCAAAAAACAAATGAAAACAAATATTAGAAAATGATTTTATCAATTTTAACTGCTATCTGTGCATCATTATTTTTTACTGAAATTCATAACCTACCGAATAAATGGGGAATCAATTTCAAGCCCTTTAATTGCGGAAGTTGCTTGGCTGCGTGGATTGCACCAATACACTATTTCTTACCTGAATTAATCCAGAATATAACATCAACAATGTTTATAGCAGGTTTTTTAGCGCCTATTGTTTCTAAATTAATTTGGAGTTTATGGAAATAAAACAAGAGCATAGAGAATGGCTAATTGCTAACATTAGTAATTTTGAAAGCGCAAAGAATGGTTTTATTAGAAACCTTGAATTGAATGACTTAAAAATGTATGAACATATTTACAGATTATATTTAGATCCTAATTTTATTGTATCTGTATGGTGTGGTGCTTGTAAATTTGAAATGATAATGAGATTATATAATTGGTTTGAAAAACAATAATATGGCAAACTTTATACACTCTACTGCTATCGTTGGCGAAAATGTAATATTAGGCGACAATAATTATATTGGCGCTTATTGTATTATTGGTGATCCTGCTGAACATAAAAAACATTGGGAGTATGAGGAACAAATAAAAGATTATGGAACTTTAAAAATTATCCAGAAAGGACAAATAAAAAGAGGCTTAGTAACTATTGGGAATAATAATATTATTACAGGTTTAGTTACAATAGATGCGGGAACAAGCGAAATAACTACAATAGGGGATAATTGTTTTATTATGAAGCACTCGCATATAGGACACGATTGCCTTATTTATTCAAATGTTACTATAAGTTGCGGCGCTAAGATAGGAGGACATTCAGTTATTAAACAATATTCAAACATAGGATTGAATGCCGTGCTGCATCAGTTTAGTATTATTGAACAAGGTTGTATGATTGGCGCAAGTGCTTTTTTTAAAGGTACTTCAGAAGAATTTATTAAATACGCGGGCGTGCCTGCAAGAAAAATAGGAATAAATGAATATAGCCGTAATCTTATTAACTCAAAATAGAAACGATTTAACAAAGCGAGTAATCGACCAGAACTTTTACAATTCTGGATATGATGCTGACTGCTTTTTAATAGACAACGGAAGCGAAACAATACCTATTAATCTTTTTAATTTTAAAGGATGCAATGGATCGTTTGGGAAAAGAGGGATAGGCGCGGGAGTTAATACAGGATTAAGAATGACAAAAGATTATGACGGCGTTTGTTTATTAGCAAATGATATATTACTTCCACAAAATTGGTTGTCAAATTGGGTTATGTTTGCAAAACGTGTGTCAAAAACAGGCATTATTGGCATACATTGCGTAGAGGAATTGCCACCATTAGTTGACGGAGTTCATAAAACCCATACCCCCTTTGGTGATAATTTTATAACAAGGGAATTGATTGATGCGATTGGCGGTTACAATGAAGCGTATGATCCTTATGGAATGCAAGACAGAGATTTTGCAGAAAGGGCAACCATTGCAGGGTTTACAAATTACTACCTACCGGATTTAAAAAGCGAACATATCGGACACGACGTTGGAAATGGCACAGAGTACAGGGCTATGAAAGATGAAAGCCTACAAAGGGCGCAAGCGGTTTGGGAAAAGTATCAACCTATCTACCATACAGAAAAAAAACTTAGATGCGAATTTTAGCAATAGCGTCCAAAAGTAGCGGCGTATCTTATCATAGAATCCTGATGCCAATAGTCAATATGCAAAAAGATTATTGCTTAATGACTGACGTAATAAACGAAGAAGTGGTTTCAAATAATTACGACCTTATTGTAATGAATAGAATGCTGCATAATGTAACGCCAGAGCAAATGATTGAATGGCGTATAAAATATGGTTTTAAATTAATTGTAGATAATGACGACCATTGGGATTTAGGTGCTTCGCATATACTTTCAGAATCTTATAAAGAGAATAAAGTAAGTGAACAGATTATTGCTTGGATAAAAATAGCAGACATTTGCACTTGCACACACGAAAGATTAGCAGAAGAAATTTATAACTTAAATCAGAATGTAGAAATATTGCCTAATGCAATACCATTCGGCGAAGAACAATTCCTTTTAGATAAAAAGCCTTCTAAACTTGTGAGGCTATTTTGGTCAGGATCAGGAACACACGGCAAAGACTTAGAGATACTTCGCAACCCAATGAAGCGAATAAACTTTCCTGTGCGTACAATCATAGCCGGTTACAATGAAGGCGAAAAGCATATCTGGGATGGAATGATAGCATCCTTTACAAATGGGCTAAAATTAAACCCAACAATATATAATTTTAATCACGTTACGGAATATATGGCTGCCTATTGCGATTCAGACATAAGCCTTATACCTTTGGTTGACAATAAGTTTAATTCAATGAAATCTAATTTGAAAGTATTAGAAACTGCATCAAAGAAAAACCCTGCTATTGTAAGCAATGTGCATCCTTATAGGGGATTTTATCCTGCTTGCCACGTCAATAGTCAAAAAGATTGGTATTATTGGATCAAGTTATTAACCCACGATCAGGCAGCAAGGAAGCAGTACGGGAATGACCTTTACGAGTATTGCAATAAGAACTACAATTTACACATAGTAAATAAGCAAAGGTTTGCTATTTATAATAAACTAATAGGAAATGCCGGTAATTAAATGTTCAAATGGAAAATACAGAATAGGTACAGGTGCTTGTATATACGATACAGAGGAAAAAGCAACTAAAGTATGGCAGGCGATTTTGGCTTCAGGTGCATACGCCGCCGATTTAAACAAAGTTTCTATTGATTTTGACGATACATTAGAAACAGAACGTGGCAAAGCATTAGCAAAAAGATTAATTGCAGAAGGCAAAATAGTTTACATAGTTACAAGACGCCAAGAAAGCGCAAGTGAAGAGGTTTATAAAGTTTCTGATAAATTGGGTATTCCAAGAAACAGAGTTAAGTTTACAAATGGTGCTTATAAGTGGGAAACTATCAGACATTACGGGATCGGAACGCATTATGATAACAATTCCCGAGAAGTTGAATTGATTAATTCAAAAACAACTGCAAAGGGCATCAAATTTGCGTTTGTGGATTCATATAATGATTATCCAGAGGCGGCGAAGGCAAATGCGCAAAGGGCTTTAGATATTAAAAAAGAAAATGATAAAGGCTGCGGAACTTTGGTAGGTTGGACAAGGGCTAACCAATTAGCTAAAGGCGAAAACATATCCAGAGAAACGATAGCGAGGATGTCAAGTTTTGAAAGGCACAGGGAAAATAGCAAAGGCGATCCTAAAACCGATTGTGGTGCGCTTATGTGGTTAGCTTGGGGCGGCGATGAAGGGGTTGCTTGGGCACAAAAGAAACTTGAACAAATCGATAATGAAAAAGCACGTTAAAATATATCTTGATTATTTTGGTTATGGAATAGAGGACTTTATACCTTGCGAGGCTTGCGGATCTAAAGCGGTTGACATTCACCATATAGACGCAAGGGGAATGGGCGGATCTAATAAGGCAGATACGATTGAAAATTTACAGGCATTATGTAGGCAATGCCACGTTGTAATGGGGGATACAAAGACGCACTATGATTATTTAAAAAACATTCATAATAAAAAAATAGATGGCAAAGGTTAAAAGTGATTCAAAAAAGGTTAATTTTGGTAAAAGGAAACGCGGACACGCTAAGAAATCTTTTAATAAACATAGCCCTAAACCTAAAGCATATAGAGGTCAGGGTAGATAAAATAAACTTATGATAAAAAAAGTAAAGATTACGGAAGTAATATCTAACCCTAACAACCCCCGTTTAATTAAAGATGACAAGTTTAAAAAATTAGTAAAGTCAATACAGGACTTTCCAGATATGCTAAATGTCCGACCTATTGTAGTTAATAAAGATATGGTTGTACTTGGTGGCAATATGCGTTTAAAAGCAATAAAAGAAGCGGGGATAAAAGAAATTAATATTGAAATAGTTGATTGGTCAGAGGATAAGCAAAAAGAGTTTATAATAAAAGATAACGCAAGTTTTGGCGAATGGGATTGGTCAGATTTGGCTAATAATTGGGATTCTGAAGAACTTACAGATTGGGGAGTTGATATTATTGGGTTTAGTAATGTACAAGATTTGGGTGAAGATTTTAGTTTACCAAACGGGGATAAATCACCATTTCAACAAATGACTTTCACATTAGCAGATGAGCAGGCAGAGCAAATAAAAAACGCTATTGAGGAAATAAAAAGCACAGAGGAATATAAATATGCTGAAACAATGGGCAATGAAAATTCAAATGGAAACGCTTTATATTTAATAGTAATGCAATGGGCAGAGCAAAAGAAATCTTAGTAAAAGTTATACCGAGCAAGATTGCTAATGAATTTATTAAACTAAATCATTATTCAGGCAAAGTAGTGCCTAATAGTAAGTTACATTTTGGTTGCTTTTTAGATGAAAAATTACACGGCGTTTTAAGCTATGGATCAAGTTTAGATAAAAGCAAGACTATTGGCTTAGTTGAAAATACAAATTGGCACGATTATTTAGAATTGAATAGAATGGCATTTGATGAATATTTGCCAAAGTATAGTGAAAGCAGATGTATTGCAATTAGTATAAAACTGATTAAAAGGAATGCATCTAATATAAAGTGGATTTTATCTTATTCAGATGGTTGTGATTGTGGTGATGGAACAATATACAGAGCAAGCGGGTTTAATTTGACTTTGATAAAAGAAAATAGTGATCTATTCCTATTGCCTAATGGTAAAAAGATACACTCAATGACAATAAAGTCAAGTAAAACTATTATGAATAAGTATGGGAATTGGAAAAAATACTTAGATACAGAGCATATTGGGTGGCAAAAAATTAAAGGCTTTCAACTTAGATATATATATTTGATTGACAAAACCTGTAAAATATCAGTTCCTATAATACCATTTTCTAAGATTGATGAACTTGGTGCGGGGATGTATAAAGGAAATAAAGTAACTTTGGCTGAAAGGCAACAAGCGGTAGAAGCATAAAAGTAATGCGTTAGTCTTCCAGACTAAAGAAGGGGTGCAATACCACCCTGCCGCTCAAAATAACAAAGAAGGAAATAAGAGAATATGGCAAACGAACAGAATTTAATACCGGTTCAGAAAGGGGAAATAAGAAACCCAAACGGGCGCCCGCGTAAATATGTAACCTTACTTAAAGAGCAAGGGTATAAGCTAAGTGAAATAAACGACACGATACAAGTAATGATGTCAATGAATACAACAGAATTAAAAGAAGTTTATGATAACCCAAAAGCCACGATACTTGAAAAGACGATTGCAGGCGCTATGAATAAAAGTTTAATTAAAGGCAGCCTTTATAGTTTAGATACTTTACTGACAAGAGTTTATGGGAAGCCTAAAGAACAATATGATATTCAACAGGATACAAAGATTGAGGTTGTATTTGTTGAAGGCAAAACTATTTTATAGTGCGCATAGAATTACCAAACCCCCATATTAATCAAAAAAAAATATTAGAATGCGATAGGCGTTTTATTGTTGTAATGTGCGGAAGGCGTTTTGGTAAATCAGAACTATCACAAATAATTGGGATTAAGTCAGCAATCACAGGCGGGCAAGTTGCATACATAACACCGACTTATAAATTGGCAAAAGCATTTTTTGAAAAGCTGACTGCTGCTATCCCATTTAAAAACAATATAAGCAATCTAAAAATATATTGCCCTAATAATGGATCAATAGAATTTTTTACAGGGGAACGTCTGGATAATTTAAGAGGGCGAAAATTCCATTTAGTAATTATAGACGAGGCTGCATTTATCCCTGACTTAGAATCAGGATGGCAAAATAGCATACGCCCAACCTTAACCGATTATGAAGGCAAAGCGGTTTTCCTATCCACGCCCAGAGGTAAGAATTTCTTTTATTCAATGTTTATGAAGGAAGGGGAAAATGATTGGCGCAGTTTTAAATTCAGTACCTACGACAATCCCTATATTAATACAAGGGAAATAGACGAGGCAAGATTGCAGTTGCCGGAAGTAGTATTTGAACAGGAATATCTTGCAAACCCCGCAGAGAATAGCGCCAACCCTTTTGGAAATGCCTTTATACAAAGATGCATCAAACCAATATCAGCGCAGCAAATTGTAGCTTATGGGATTGACCTTGCTAAGTCTGTTGACTTTACCGTTATTGTAGGGCTTGACAATGGGGGTAACGTGGCTTATTTTGACCGCTTCCAGATGGATTGGCATAATACTAAGGCAAACATTAAAAGGCTTCCTATTGCGCCTATATTGGCAGATAGCACGGGCGTAGGCGATCCAATACTTGAGGACTTAATAAGGGAAGGCGTAAATATTGAGGGATTGAAGTTTACAAGTCAATCAAAGCAACAATTAATGGAGGGATTAGCGCAGGCAATCCAACAGGGCAAGATAGGTTACCCAGAAGGGGTAATTGTTGACGAATTAGATGTATTTGAATATCAGTTCACGGCTAACGGCGTACGCTATTCAGCGCCTTCAGGCTTCCACGATGACTGCGTTATGGCATTGGCTTTAGCGTGGCAGAATTTCAACTTAAAAAGAGGATCAGGGCGGTACGCTTTTGCTTAATTGCATAACTCTTTGATTTTCAAACAGATATAGATTTTAACATAATTTTAAGAAAAAAGATGCCCTATATGTATATAATATGTATAAAAGGTGTATATTTGTATAACAAAACAAAAAAACAATTTTATGAAAAAATCAATTAAAAAAGCAGTAGTAAGTATTAACAACGAACACTACAATTTACAATTAGGAAGAAAAGCTATTATTAAAAAAGATAGTTTTTATAATGGCGAAAGTCATTATGTAGGTATTTGGGAAGATGACAAAACTAAATTTGAAGCACCGAGTATCTTCTTTTATGATGTAGAAGAATTTGCAAATGAAATGGAATTATTGCAAATCAAAACAAACGAGGATAATACAAAACTTTATACTTATATTTCTAAAGATTTACAAAGTAAAATAAGTTTTCAAATGCATCCTAAAAAGGCTTTTGCATTTGCTGTATTAGAAGCAATTAATATCCCTAAAAATATGATTAACGATATCTTGGATGGTTTTATTTTAAAAGGTATAAAGCAAAAGGAATATCAAGGGGGATTTAATGAAGCAATTATGACGATTGCATTTTAACTATTAAAGCTAATAAAATGAAAGTATTAGAATTATTTGCAGGTAGTCGTTCAATAGGCAAAGCAGCTGAAATTTTAGGATATAAAGTTTTTTCAAGTGATTTAATTAATTTTGAAAATATTGATTATATTACAAGTATATTAGATTTTGATATAAATAAATTACCATTTCAACCTGATATTATTTGGGCATCCCCGCCTTGTACCGCTTTTAGTGTTGCTGCAATCGGGAAAAATTGGACTAAAGATGGGGATAATTATATAGCTAAAAATCCCCGCGCTGACTTTGGTTTAGAATTAGTAAAAAAAACAATCCAAATAATTGAGGCTTTGAAACCTACTTATTTTTTTATAGAAAATCCAAGAGGGATGCTTCGCAAGATGCCTATAATGTCTAACTTAAACAGGCAAGGGGTAACCTATTGTCAATATGGAGATACAAGGATGAAGCCAACTGATATATGGACTAATAGCATAAATTGGATTCCAAGACCTATGTGCAAGAATGGAGATGATTGCCATATAGCAGCGCCAAGAGGTTCAAGCACAGGAACACAGGGATTGAAAGGTGCTTATGAGAGAAGTAAAATCCCAGAGGATCTTTGTTTAGAAATATTAAAATCGTGTATTTAAAAATTAAAACAAACAATATGAACAGATTAAAAACCTTACAGGAAAAAAGAAACGAGCAATACAAAGCAGAAAGCCTAAGCGGAAAATGGTTCTGGTATATAATGGGCGGCGCTTTATTATTAACGGCTTTAATAGAAAATTTATAATTATGCCTTATTCAACTTGCTGCGGCGCACATACCACAATGGAAGAAATTGATATTTGTCCTGAATGCTTAGATCATTGCGATTGGGAAGACGAGGACGAGGAAGACGTTGAGGCTGATAAGGAAGCCGACAACCAAATTGCTCAAACTAAAATAGATAAACATGAAAAGTAATTATGAGTTAAAGCAATCCCTTCTGGATAAATTAGAGATAGAAGGGCTTGTTGAAAAAATACAAAGATTAGAAAAAACTATTGCTGAAAATGAGTTTGAATTAGCAAATATTCGTAAATTAGTAACCAAGCATTCAAACGATACAGAACTTGGAATGTTATTCAGAATAAAATATAGACTATGAACTATTGGCTAATACAGGCTATTGTAAATCAAATCAAAAGTAAAAAAAAATGATTACTAACTTTGAGGAAATTACAAAAGTAATGACAGAGGACGAAAAGAAACTTGTTCCTTTGATTATCAAGGGGTTAAGTACAAAGACTAAAGACAATCCTATTAAGGCTGCGGATATTGTAAACGCAATAAACGAAAACAAAAATAGGTATGGCATCAAGTTATTTAGCGAACCCAGATTAAGAAAAATAATTAACTTCATTCGTTCAGAGGGCATCCTGCCTGTAATGGGTACTTCAAACGGGTACTATATTACAAAGGATCGGTCGGAATTAGAAAGCCAGATTGAAAGCCTTACCCAAAGAGCAGAGGCAATAATGACAAGCGCTAACGGATTAAAAAAGTTTTTATGATAATAGTTTTATCAATAATATGTTGGGAATGTACTAAATTTATATTCTATAAACTTATAAATAAATAACCTATGAAAGAATTAATTGAACTTCGGGATTGGGTGGATCAGCAATGCAAAACAGGGCAACCTTTTAATTGTGCTGACGTACTAAATAAGATTGATGAAATCTTAGAAAAGGACACAGATATTGATGAAATATATTTAACTTCGTGCTATGAAATGGAATGAACTAACCCTTTGGCAGTATCAACAATTAATGCCAACGATAACAAACCCTGACAAGGATTGGACTGAATTAGATGCAGAAGTGCATCGTCTTTGTATTGTAACAGGGCTAACAGAACACCAGATTGATAGCCTTTCAATAAGCGCATTAAAAGAATTGCGAAAAGAATTAGAGTTTTTAAATGAACCTATTGAAGGCAAGCCTGTTGATTATATTCATATAAATAAAAAGCGTTATAGGATTAATTACAATATTAAAAATATGCCTGCAGCGAGGTATATAGAAAGCAAGGTATTTAGTAAAGAGACTTTAGTAAACTTACATAAGATAGCTGCTTCAATGGTTATTCCCCAGAGGAAAAATTGGTATGGAAAATGGATTGACGATAAATATGATGCAAGTAAGCACGAGGAATATTCAGCAGATATGCAAGAGGCTAAATTTGTAGACGTTTACCATTCGTTGGTTTTTTTTTATCAAGTTTACAAAAATTGGATAGAAGTTTCTCAGGATTATATGATAGCGGAGATGATGAAGGCGGGGATGACGCAAGCACAGGTAGATATAATGGCTCATCTTTTATCAACATCTATGGATGGCATTATACCTGTTACCTTATTGCCGACCAAGAAAATATCGGAATTAAAGAGGTATTTGAAATGAATACAATAGAGTTCCTGAATGCAATGGCGTATATGAAAGCTAAAAATTCATACGACCGAGAGCAGTCTAAAAGATTATAGTTAGTTGTTTTTTTGTGAATCCCCGTTAATAGCGGGGGTTTTTTTGTGCGGTATTTGAAAGACTTTTAGCTATTTATGGGTATGAGTGAAGCAAAAGCGCAGGCGCAATCATTAAGGGATGGCTTTCTACAATCTATTGGAGAATCTTATGATATGATTGATCCAACAGAATATCCTGTTGCTGAACAAATGCTTATTTATTACGGAAAACAATTTAACGAAGCAGTACGAAAGAACCTTGACAAATCAGGATCAATAGCTTCTGGAAAGATAGGAGATTTAGTCGTTCCAAAGATTAGTAAATTTGGCAATGACTATGAAATGTACTTAGGATATGATTCAGATAATCCTGCTTCTGTTTATTATAAGTTTATTAATAAAGGGGTGAAAGGGGCAGGAGGTGTAAATGCTAAGCCTAAAAAAGTTAAATCTGATTCACCTTACCAATATAAGACGCCTTACGCTAATAAGAAAATGGCTACTTCAATACTTCAATGGTATAGATTAGGCAAGGCAAAGGCTTCTGGAGAATCACAAAAAAAAGGATTAAGCAAGACCCAAAGAAAGAGTAAAAAGCTAAAAAAGATTGTGGATAAAGCAACATCTTTGAAAGCAATCGCATACGCAACGGCTTCTGCAATAAAAAGGGATGGTTTAAAAACTACTTCATATTTTGATAATGCAGTAAAAGCAGTATTCAATAAAGAATTTTTTACGGCAATGGCAGTAGCTTTGGGTGGGGATGTTCAAATACAAATTAGACAAATAGGTAATAAAATGGAAAATAATGGCTATAACAATAAATAGTACACCCGCAACATATCCAACTATGCACGAGGATCTTTGGTTCGTTGCATCTTCTACAAATGTAGGAACTACAAACTTTAAATTTGTGTATGATGTTTACATAAATAATGCACAAGTAAGTAGAAACAAGATTTATCCTTCGCCAAGTGCGGAAGGTAGCTATGGAGTTTTTAATGCATCACCAATGGTGAGGGCATACGTTACCAATTACTTTGAGCCTTCTGGTTCAAGCGTTTTAGTGGCTTCAAATGATAAAATAAAAGTTGATTATCAGGTTAAGATAGGCGAAGATTTGAATGGAACAGTTACCCCTAATTTAGCATCTGGATCATATTCGGCTTATAATTATTATTCACCTTTATTCGGTGATATATTTACAGAGAATGGAAATGTGCCTTTGGTATTATCTAATTACTATGATAATTTATTAATTGAGAATTACACAGACGATTGGTTAAGCGATAGGGATAATAGCAATATTACGATTGAGTATGGTGATCAATTTTTTATTACCTTCTTAAAGATAACAGGCGGCTCATATAAACTTTGGGTTCAAACTACAAATGAGGATGGAACTTCAGGAACTGCAGTTAGTGGTGCTTTGACTTTTACAGGGGAGTTTAATTTGTTTAATTTTCAAGCTGCTGCAATCAATACCTTTTTTGGATCTACAATCATAACAGAGAACACTTATGGATACAATGTTTACATATCACTCGGCGCAGCAACCACAAGGGTATTACGATTCAGACAAGTATGTAACCCCAAGTACAGACAATATAACCTTCACTTCCTTAACAGACTTGGAGGGTACGATACAATGGCATTCAGGCTTGTCAATAGGCGAAGATCTGAATTTCAAAGAACTTCATACAGACGAAATCCTTATCAGCTATCAAATGGTCAAATGACAAACATTGATACGTACAACAAATACAATGAAAGTACGTACAACTTTGCTATTCAACATAATGATTTTTATAACTTAACTTCTGATTGGATTGAAGATCAGGATTATGCGTGGCTTGCTCAGTTAGTAGCTTCACCTATTGTTTATATGGAAGTGCAAGGTGCATTTTTCCCTATCACAATAAGAAATACAAACTACCAATATAAGTACCAGATAGCAGATGGAATATATAATTTTGATCTGGAGGTTGAGGTTGGAAAGTTTTTAAATAGTCAATTTAGATAATGATAAGAACTGAAATATATATTGAAGATGAAGTAATTGATTTGTTACAAGACATAAGTTCAGAATTTACTTATGCGATTGATGATGTAAAAGATTTTGGCAGTCGCAATACTTCATTCAGCAGAACTATATCTATTCCTGCAACTGCAAAGAATAATAAAATTTTAGGATTTGCTTTTGAAATAAGTATGTCAAATAATCACAATTCAGATTTAGCAAATGTAAATACAAACTTTACCCCTTCACAGGCTGCTAAGTGTGAGATATATGTAGACAAGATTCAGATATTTAAAGGCGTTATTCGTATGCTTGAAATAGTTATGAACAATAATGTTATTCAATATCAGTGTGCAGTATTTGGTGAATTAGGAGGCTTTATAACTGAATTAGGGAATAAGCGTTTAGAAGATTTGGATTTTAGTGAACATAATCATACATATAATGTAACTGAAATTCAAAATAGTTGGAACACAATTAATGGATCAGGATATTATTATCCATTGATTGATTACGGGGATGTATCTACAACTAAAGATAACTTTAGTGTTTCAACATTCAGACCTGCTTTATATGTTAAAGAATATATTGATAAAATATTTGAAGGAACTACATATACTTTAGATTGTGATTTTTTTGAAACAACTTTTTTCAAGAGTTTAATTATACCTAACAATAGTCAAGGGATAAGAGGTGCGAATGATAGATTTATTTTAGGCGCAAAAACAATTTCACAAATACTATTAAATAGTAATACACCTACCGCAAGAAATGCAGACCTTCCTTTTGATACTACGACTTTACTTAATTTTACAGAGAATGCGGGAAAGAGTATATTTACTTATACTGATGGCACAAAGACAATTAGAACGATTGCTTCAATAATCGGAACATATCAAACAGATGCGGCTTCTTCTATTACAGCGACTTTATATATTGGTGGCGTATCGGTGCAAGCCTTTACTCAAAATACTTCTTCTGCTAATAACCCTTTTAGTTTTAGTTTTGATTATACAGGTAATATTTTAAATACAAACCAAGTTCGTATTGAAATAAGCGTACCTGTAACTGCAAACACTTACATAGTAACGATTTCAAGTGCTTCAGTAAATTTATCACAAATAACTTCCCAGATAACAGATGTAGCTTATAATGGTGTAATATCTTTGAATGAGAATTTACCAAAGGGAATATTTCAAAAAGACTTTTTTTTATCTGTATGCAAAATGTTTAATCTTTATGTATATCAGGATAACTTAAATGATAAGCAAATAAATGTTTCGCCTTATATTGATTTTTATTCTTCAGCCGTTACTAATAGTTTAGATTGGTCGCAAAAAATTGACTTAGGTTCTTCAATGTCTATTAAACCTATGTCGCAATTAAATGCAAGATATTATGCTTATAAATATACGCCTGATTCAGACTTTTACAATGATAACTATTTAAAGAAATACGGACAAAGCTATGGCGATAATTTATATGATTCAGAATTTGATTATGTAAAAGATACTGCTACAACTCAGATAATATTTGCGCCAACAGTTATAACATTACATTCAGGACAAGACAAGTATCACCCTGCAATTTATAAGCTATCAAACAATAATACAAACGAAGACCCGATGGATAGCGTTATTCGTATCTTAATAGCTAAGAAAAAAACAGGCGTTTCAACTTGGCATATTAAAAGTGGAAGCGGTGGCACAGGAAGTAATTTAGCAACCTTAACTTCATACGGATATGCAGGACACTTAGACGATCCAAATACTCCGACTATTGATATTAATTTTGGAGTGCCAAAAGAATTACAATTTCCTGCAACTACTTATCCAACAGATAATTTATTTAATACATATCACTTGCCTTACATATTAGAAATTACAGATATTGAAAGCAAACTATTGTCTTGCAAAATGTATCTAAATACTTTAGATATTTACAATCTGGATTTTAGCAAATATATATGGATCAATGGGGTATTATTTAGACTTAATAAAGTAGAGGGTTATAACCCAATGGCATATCAAACGACACAGGTTAATTTATTAAAAGTAATAAACACGAATTAATGGCAGCAGAAGAAATTGTTGGTATAAAAGTAACGACCGATACCGCGCAAGCAACGCAAGAGGTTCAAAAATTAGATAAAGCATTTGAGAAAACAGATGAATCGGTTAAGAGTTTAAGAACGCAGCTAAAAGAAGCAACTGCAAATGTTGCTATTATGGCTGATAAGTTTGGTGCTACTTCAAAAGAGGCGGTAACTGCTGCAAAGCGTGCGGCTGAATTAAAGGATCGTATCGGTGATGCTAAAGCGTTAACAGATGCCTTCAATCCAGATGCAAAGTTTAAAGCGGTAGCGGGTGCATTGTCTGGAGTTGCGGGTGGGTTTGCTGCTCTTCAGGGTAGTATGGCTTTATTTGGCAAAGAGAATAAGAATGTAGAAGCTGCTTTATTAAAAGTAAACGCGGCTATGGCTTTATCACAGGGCTTAAACGCTTTGGGTGATTCAATAGATAGCTTTAAAAACTTAGGTACACAGATAAGAGCAAGCACTGCATTTATAGAAATAAATAGTGCAGCAAATAAAACTGCTGCGGTTATTCAGAGGGCTTTTGGTGTTGCGGTTGCAGAAACAAGTACAGGATTTAAAGTTTTAAAAGGTGCTATTATTGCAACGGGTATCGGTGCGCTTGTAGTTTTATTAGGATTAGTTATAAATAATTTTGATGCTATTGCAGATTGGATTAAAAAAAGCCCACTTGGTGCATTAGCAAAAGGTGTCGGTGCATTAGTAGAACAATTTACAGACTTTGTTGGAATTACAAGTGAGGCAGAAAGAAACTTAGATAAATTATCTGCTGCTAATAAAAGAGCAAATGAAGATATTGCAAATAGAATTAAAGTTTTAAAAGCACAAGGAGGATCAGAGGAGGAGATTTATAAGTTAAGCCAACAAAGAGTTGATAATGAATTAAGTAGTTTAAGAGAAAGTTTAAAAACAAAAGGTAAATTAACAGATGAAGAAAATAAACAATTCAGAGATTTAAAGACTGAACAATTAGTTTTAACTGCTGATTACAATAAAAAGACTGCTGACGCAAATGCAAAGGCTAATGAAAAAGCAAAAAAGGATCGTGATGATGCAGCTAAGCAAGGAATAGAAGATACTAAGACTGCTAATAAAATGCTTATTGAATTGCAGAACGCTAAGAGTGTTGCAATATTAACAGATGAGAATGATAAAGCTATTAAGCAATTAGAGAATGATAAGAAGCTGAAAGATGATGAAATTAAGCAATTAAAAGTAAGTCAAAAAGTTAAAGATGAATTATTAAAACTTAATAATGAAAAGTTTGTTGCAGATAAGGATGCTATAAATAAAAAGGCAAAAGAAGATCAAGATAAAAAAGATAAAGAGGATGAAGAAAGTCTTAAAGCATTTAATGAAAAAATTAAAGACATTAAAATTGCTGCTATTGATGATGAATTAGAAAGAGCAAAAGAAGAAAGAAAAGCTAAACTTGATAAGGATTTAGCAGAATTAGAGGAGGATAAAAATTTTATAAAATTATCAGAAACCGAAAAGAATGATATAAGAAATCAGTTAAAAGAAACTGCAGAAGATGATTTAACTTCTATTGAATTAGATGCAGAAGAAAAAAGATTAGATAAAAAATTAAGATTATTAGAATTAAATCTGCAAGCATTAACTAAAGGAACTCAATCATATTATGATGCTAAAATAGAACTTATAAATTTAGCAGAAAAAAAAGAATTAGCAGAACTTCAAGAACAATATAATCAAAAGAAACTTTCTAAGGAGGAATTTGAAAAAGCGCAAATTGCTATTGAGGCTAAATATGCTAAACAAGTTAAGGCGACTAAGGCAGAACAATTAAATGAATATTTAGGTTATGCGACTGCGGCATTAAGTGCAATAAATAATGTATTTTCTGCAGCAAGTAAGGTAAACCAAATGCAGCTTGACGCAGACCTTAAAAAAGTAAAAGGAAATGCAGTTGAGGAGGAAAAACTTAGAAAGAAAGCGTTTGAACAAAATAAGAAAACACAAATTGCCCAAGCAATTATAGGAACATTACAAGCGGCAGTTCAAGCGTATCAATCTCTTGCAATTATTCCTGTAGTCGGACCTGTATTAGGAGCGGTTGCGGCGGCGGCGGCATTAGTATTTGGATATAAGCAAGTAGCTTTAATTAAAGCTCAAAACTATGAATCTGCTTCAGATGGAAACGTAGTTTCACCAGATTTGGGAGGAGGGGGATTGCCAAGTACAGGAGATGGAGGAGGAGGGGGATCAATCCCTGATACAGGAGGAGGAGACGCACCAAACACAGGTGGCGGTGGAAATGGAGGAGGAGGAGGAAATGGAGGAGGAGGTGGTGGTGGATCAGTTCGTGCTTATGTGATTCAAAGCGATATTACAGATTCTCAATTAAGAGAGGAAGAAATTCAAAACAGAGCAAGGTTTCTCTAAACGATAAATATTTAAAAAAAAACTATTTAGTATTATGAATAAAGAATTACCAATATATATGTTGGATATTACAGAGGATGTCAATGACGATTCACAAGTTGATTTTATTTCCTTAGTTGATAGCCCTGCTATTCAAAAGAATTGGAATGCATTTAGTAAAACTCAAAAATTTGAAGTTACAAATGAAGATCGCCGTATTATTTCTGGTGCTATTATGTTGGCTGATACGCCAATTTTTAGGAGTGATGCTACTTATGGCGACTATTATGTGGCTTTTAGTCGCGATACTATTCTTAAAATTGTTCAAAAGTTTTTCAAAAAAGGCTTCCAAAGTAATGTGAATTTAATGCATAATTCAAATGCAACTTTTGAAGGGGTTACATTATTTGAGAGTTTTATTTCAGACCCTTCGCGTGGCATTATGCCTATGAAAGGCTTTGAAGATGCACCAGAGGGAAGTTGGTTCGGAAGTATGATCGTAGACAATGAAGACGCTTGGCAGAAAGTAAAGAATGGCGAGATTATGGGATTTAGCGTAGAGGGATTATTTAACTATAAACCTAAAGAAGTTAACAAGGTTGCATCAATGGTTGATGCTATCAAAAAAATATTATCACAAGTTAAGTGATAAACTTTTCATTTTTTCACTATATAATAAAAAAAGTATGAACGCACAGGAAGCAATTTTAAAAATTAAGGCATTGTTTGAGGACAACGCTGCGCCTGTTAAAGAAGTTGAAGCTGAAGAAACTAAGGTTGATGAAACTAAAGTTGAAATGGCTGAATATTCTTTGATGGACGGAACTAAAGTTGAAATTTCAGCATTAGAGGTTGGCGGTTCTGTTAATTTAGCAGACGGATCAGTAGCACCTGCAGGAGACCACGAATTGATGGACGGAACTCAAATTACTTTAGACGAGAATGGCAAAATTATTGCTATTGAAACTAAGGTTGAAGATGTTACACCTGAAGTAGAGGTTGAATCTAAGGATGACAAAAAGATGGAAAATATGGCTGAACAATTCAATGCAAGTATTGCAGAATTAGTTGTAGCTAAAAGAGTATCAGACGAGAAAGTTTTAGAATTGGAAAATAAGGTTAAGCAAGGATTTGCACAAGTAGCTGAATTAATCGAAGCACTTTCAAATACACCTTCAGCCGACCCAATTCAACAACCTAATAGCTTTAATTCATTTATTAAAACAAATGATATTAAAAGCCAAAGATTAGATAAATATAGACAAGCAATTTTAAACATTAAAAATTAATAACAATGGCATTTGACGTATCAGCATTAGCCGCATACACAGAGCAAAACGAAGCCTTATTGGTAACGGATTCTGTATTAGGCGCAAAGACTGCATCTTTAATTAAGAGCGCAGGAAACGTTATGGTAGGCGTAAAGTCTTCTGAAACGATTAACATTATGGACACAGACGCAATATTTCAAGCGGGCGGAAGCTGCGGATTTACTGCATCAGGTTCAACAACTTTTACTCAAAGAACAGTAACAGTTGGAAAAATTAAAGTAAACGAATCTATTTGTCCTAAAGACTTAGAGGCTAAGTATTTACAAAAAGCATTACCAACAGGATCAATTTATGATTCTATTCCTTTTGAGCAAGAGTATGCTGCGAAAAAAGCTAAGACTATTGCTGCTCAATTAGAAACTGCGTTATGGCAGGGCGATACGGCTTCAGGCAATGCGAATCTTTCAAAATTTGACGGGCTTGTTAAATTAATTGGGGCTGCATCTGGAGTAGTAGCTGCTAACTCTGCAACTTATATTTCTGGTGCGCCTATTAGTGCTGCAACAGGAATTATAGCAACTAACGTAGTAAGCATTTTTGATGGTGTTTACAAAGCAATCCCTGCTGACGTTGTAGCTTATGATGATATGACTATTTTCTGCGGTATGGATACATTTAGAACTTACACTATTGCATTGAAGAATGCTAATATGTTTAATTATTCTTTTGATGGTAAGTCTGATAGCGAATTTGTATTGCCGGGTACTCCTATTAAAGTTATTGCTTTACAAGGTTTAAACGGAACAAATAAAATTTATGCTTCAAGATTAAGCAACTTGTTCTTAGGAACAGATTTGTTAAACGAAGAAGAAAAGTTTGAAATTTTCTATGCAAAAGAAGCTGACCAAGTTCGTTTTGTATCTGAGTTTAAAATGGGTGTAAACTTTGCCTTCCCTGACGAGATGGTTAAGTTTATCTTATCATAATTATTCGGGGGTGTAAAATACCCCCTTTTTTTAAAATATTAAATTAAATAACAATGGCGTGTGCATTAACACAAGGATATACTTTAGATTGTCGCGATAGTTTAGGCGGTATCGTAGAAGTATATTTCACAGAAGCGGCAAACGTAACCGCGTCAACTGAAGCAAGTGGTGTAATTACTGCTTTGACTAAGGCGACAGGTAAGCGTTTTTGGAAGTATGCTTTAGTTAAAGATACTTCAATGTTCAACCAAACTTTGAATGCTTCCGTTGCAAACGGAACTGTTTTTTATGGTCAAGAACTACAAATAATTTTAAACAAATTACAAACCAATACAAGAAATGAATTACTTTTGTTAGCGCAAAATAGTTTAGTGGCAGTTGCAAAAGATAGCAACGGCATTTATTGGTATTTAGGAAAAACTCGTGGTATTGATATGACTGCAAATGCAGCATCTACCGGTACTGCGCAAGCTGATAGAAGTGGTTTCACTTTAACTTTTACAGGTTCTGAGCCTGCATTAGCACCAAGCGTTGCACAAGCAGTTTATTCTGTTCTGGAAACAGCAGGCGCATAGGTTTTCATAGGTTTATAGGTTTGCCGCCGTTCGTTAATTCGTTCGGCGGTTTTTTTTATAGATCATATATGAGCCGATTGTCAATCAATTACGGCTCAAATTGTACGTATAAACGCCGTACAAATGATTGATAAAGTTTTCTATTAGAGAACTTGTAACCGAATTGGTAACATAGTTAGGGTGCAATATGTGAAATATTGTAACATAATTAGGATATATATGTTACTGATTTATATAGACTTGTAACAAAATTTGTTAATTGTTAGTAGTCATACTACGCAATTAGCAAAAAATGTAAACTCTGCAAGTTTTGATAGTGTTCACATTTTAAAACCTTTCACGAATACGTGAACATCACAAATTTTGTAACATTGATACACTTATTCATACGATAATGTGTCATTAAAGTAACATATGGGTATTGTTATGTTACTTTTAATGGACAAAGTAAAGTTATAACTTGACTGATGTTATAACGCGGTAAAGTAATAGCTTTACATATCAGGGTTATTTATCCCCTATCTGCAACAAATTCAAATTTTTGCTATTTAGTAGTATGATAAGGTTAACGAAAGGGCAGACGCAAAGTATTATTTTAACATTGACTGAAAAGGAGTTATTAACTAACCCTAATTATTTGTTCGTGTTTACTAATAGAAGCGCCAATACTGAGGTTAAATTTGTTAAGCTAAATAATACAGACGTAAGTTTGTACAAGGATAGGTACAATGAATTTAGTATCGTTACAAATACTAACTTTGGATCTTCTTTGAATGGTCAATACGACTACGAAATATATGAGCAAGCAAGTACAACAAATACCAATCCTGTGGGTTTAAATATGCTTGAATCAGGCATAATGGAACTTATCGGAACGGCTATGTCGTTTACTGAATATTCAACAACAGACACTTATAAAATAAGACAATAATGGATTTAAGAGTATTAACATTTGCGGAAGCTAAGCAGCCTGAATTTAAAGAAAAGAAGGGAGAGGGCTATATTCAGTATGGAGACCGCAATGACTATCCTAATTATTTGGTTGACCTATTCAACAAGTCAGCTAAACATAATGCGATTGTAAAAAGCAAGGTTCACTATATTAGCGCGAATGGTTGGAAAGGCAGTCCAGAGGCAGAGGGATTTATTCAAAAGGTTAACAGAATGGAAAGTCTTAATGACTTAACCCGCAAAGTTTCCTTAGATGCTGAATTATTTGGTGGATATTATTTAGAAATTATATGGTCAGTAACCAAGCAATTAGCTGAAGTATGGCATTGCGATTACACTAAGATCAGAACTAATAAAGACAATACTCAGTTTTGGTATAAAGAAAAATGGGATGATAGAAACGAAAAGGCTATGGTTTATCCTGCCTTTAATGCTAACAACCCCGTAGGTAAACAAATACTTTATATTAAAGAATACCGCCCTAATATGGGCTTCTATTCATTGCCGGGTTACTTTGGTGCGCTTAATTATATTGAATCAGACATTGAGATTTCTAAGCACGTTTTAGGAAATGCTCAAACAGGATTCAGCGCAAGTAAATTAATTACCCTTCCAAATGGTGAGCCTTCGGATGAAGAAAAGCGTAATATTGAAAAGCGTTTTACAAGTAGGTTTAGCGGATCGGATGGCAAAAAGTTTATTTTAGCTTTTGTTAATGATAGTGCAAGGAAGCCAATAGTTGATGATCTGGGAACTTCTGATATTACAAAAGAGGATTTTGGTCGCGTGGATTCATTGATACAGACAAATATATTTTCAGGGCATCAAATTACAACGCCGTCAATTTTTGGTATTGCAGAGGCAGGAAAATTAGGTAGCCGTTCTGAGATGAGGGATGGTTATGAGATATTTAAAAACACCTATGTAAATAGCAAACAAATGCATCTTGAAAGTGTATTTAATATGTTGGCTAAATATAAAGGGATTGAAGAACCTGAATTACTTATAATTCCAACCGAGCCTATTGGCTTTGAGTTTACCGAAAACATACTAAAAGAAATAGCGCCAAAAGAATGGTTACTTGAAAAGGCGGGTATTGATATTAGTAAATACCAACCCGTTGCCCAACAAGCGCAGTTTTCAGACGAATTTAGCGTGTTTTTTGAGTTTGGAGACGCAAAGGATAGCTTTAATGTTTGGAGGTCAAGAACGCGCTATAATGACGATTCAGAATATCAAATGTTTGCAGAGGTGAACCAATTACAGGCGAATGTGCTTGATTTGATGTCTAAGGATAAAAGAATTACGCCAGATGTATTGGCTACAACGCTTGAACAAAGCGAAGATACTATAAAGCAAGTTATTAAAACATTAATAGCAAACGGGTATATTCAACCAAGCGAATATGTTATTGGCGAGGGGATTGATAGCAATACAATTATTGAGCATACACTTACAGAGCCATTAGCGGATATATTAACAAAAATTAAACCACAAACTAAAGAGTTACTAATTAGATATTCTTATGAGTGGAAGCAAGGCTTTACAAATAAAGATATAGATACAAGCAGACCTTTTTGTAAATATTTATTAACTGCTGACAAAATGTATAGCCGTTCTGAAATAGAAACAATTAGTGCGCGTTTAGGATATTCTGTTTGGGATCGCGGAGGTGGTTGGTACACAAAACCAAATACTAATGAACATTCCCCAAGTTGCAGACACGAATGGGTTTCAAATATAGTAACAAGAAAATAAAATGAGCAAAAACACATTATTCATATCAGTACAATCTATTAAAGATAGAACAGGGCTTCACGCTAACGTAGAAGAAAAATTAGTATTGCCTGAAATTAAGACGGCGCAAGATATGTATATTTTGCCTGCTTTAGGTTCTGCATTATACAATGAATTACAAACGGCAGTAGATGCAAATACATATACGCAATTACAAACAACGTTATTAGACGACTACATTGTAGATTGTTTAATTTATTTTGTTATGTCAGAACTTCCACAGGGTTTATCATATCAGTTTTACAATAAGGGTTTAATAAGAAAGACAGGCGAGAATCAGGAAAGCCCTTCAATGCAGGATATGATTGACGTTGCAAATAGATACAGAGCAAGAGCAGAATTTTATAAACAAAGATTAATAAAGTATTTGAAACAAAACAATGCTTCTTATCCTAATTACTTAAACTTTGGTAGCGGCATTGATTCAATTAAACCTGACAATGAGGGTTACACGGTTTCAATGTATTTAGGTGATGCTTGTTGCAATGATGATTATGAGGGTAAGAATAAAAAAACTTTTGAAGAAAGGTATCAGGGAAATATTGGTTGCTGCTAATATATGAGTAAACAAGTAACAATAAAAAACCAAACTAAACTAAAAGTTTATTTGGAAAAAGCAAAAAAGAATGACACTAAATCAAATAGTGAAAGAATTAACAAAGATAGGCAACGACCACGAGCAAATTAATTACGTCTATTTTGGTGATGTCTGGGAACGTATAAGCAATGGCGAGGTAACTTATCCTGCTATGTTTTTTACGTTGACAGGCGCAAATTATGGCGCTAAGGAAATAGCTTTCTCATTTAGTCTTTACTTTATGGATCGTATGCTTATGGAAGAAACAAACGAAACGGAAGTTTTATCAGATATGACACAGGTTGCGGGTGATGTAGTGGCGCAGCTAAGATACCCAGAGGATTATTCTATTGTAACTTGGACTTTAAGTCAAAACTTACCCGTTACATTTTATACAGAAAGTGATCCTGATTTATTAGCAGGGGTAAAATTAGATGCAACATTAACCGTGCCATTTATTAACAATAGGTGTCAAGTACCTTCAAATTATACTTTTTAATGGAATCAAAAAAAATTAATCAATTAGCGACAGAACTTGCGCCAGATTTATCAGACCTTACGATTATAGGCGACCCTACAACAGGGATAAGTAAAAAGATTACGTTATCACAAATGGCGTCTTTGTTTACGGGAACAGTTGAAGAATACGCAAACCTTGCTGCATTCCCTTTGGTGGGCGTTGCAGATACTATTTATGTCGCTAAAGATACAAACGTTATTTATAGATGGGATTCTACTGCTTATGTAGTTTTATCCCCTAATATTATTGCGTCACTTGTATTTAATGATGCGAATGGATTTGATGGAACTATTGCTTTGGTTGGTTCAGTTGCGACTTTAACAATTACGACTGCATTAACAACAGGTTCAGTTAGTTTTATAGGTGCTTCAGGTGCTTTATTAGAAGATAATACAAACTTTTTTTGGAATAATACTAATAAACGATTAGGTATTGGTACAAATACACCAGGTACAAAATTAGATGTACACGGTACAGGTACAATTGTACAAATAAATGGTACTACAACAAATAATGCTTTTATATCTTTTCAAAATGCAGGTGTAAGCAAATGGACTATTGGTAATGTTCAGGCAGACCATAGATTTAGAATTTATAGTGAAGCAAATAGTGCTGAATTAGTTTCAGTTTTACAAACAGGAGAATTTGGTATTGGTATTGCAAACCCATTAACAAAACTTCATATTTTTGGTGGCGCAAGTGCATTAATTGCAAATTTAGATGCAAATGTTTCAGTTGCAAAATCAATTAGTTTTCGTTCAGGTAATAGTTCAAGAATAAACTTAGAAGTTTCAGGTACAGAATCAGGTACAAATGCAGGTGCAAACTTTTATTTACGTGCATATACAGACGCAGGTGCTTTATTAAGTACACCTTTAACTATTGCTCGTTCAACAGGTGAAGCAACCTTTGCAAATAATGTTTATGCATTAGGTTTTTTCTTTAATTCAACAATTCCGCAAGGTTCTATTTTCTTTGCAGGTGCTTCTAATCAAATTACACAAAATCAACCTAAGTTTTATTGGGATAATACAAATAATAGATTAGGTATTGGTACAAATACACCACAAAGAAGTTTACATATAATAAATGCTTCAGATACACGATTAATGATTTCTGATAGCGCAGTTAGTTCAACAACAGGTTTATATATAAGACAATATGGTTCAAAAGCATCAATTGTAAACCAAAGTAATGATATATTCCAATTAGCTACAAATGATACTTATTTTATGACCGCAACAACTGCGGGAAATATCGGGTTTAATACAGATACACCAAATAGGGCAGGTTTAACAAGTGGAATTACTGTTGTAACAATTGCACCTGCTTCAACAACAACTGAACGTTGGGGTGCATTAGAATTATGTGGAAATAGAACTTCAGGCGAAAATCAAGTTGGTTCTTTATATTTTACAAATATCAATACAACAAATACTGCAATTGCTTTAATACAAGCTATTAATGGTGCAAGTTCAGTTTCGCAAGGTAGTTTATTATTTTATACTAATAGTGGTACTCTTACGGAAAAAATGCGTATTTTATCAACAGGTCAAATCGGAATTGGTACTCAAACAGTTGATTCAACAATTTCAGTTGATATACAAAATGCAAGTCCAACTTCAAATAATGTATTTTTAAGAATTAAAAATAATGCAGGAAGTGAAGATTGCGGAATTAAAATATCAGGTACTTTTGGTACTGCATACGAGCATACATTTGGAGTAAATACACTTATATCTTCAGGTGATTTAGTTTTTCACAATTCAAATACTTTAGGATATCGTTGGTATGTTGATGGTAATAATAAATTACAACTTACAAGTGATGGAAATTTAACCGCTTCAGGTACTACAAAATCAAGCAGTTTTAATACTGCAACAGGTTCAGCAAGTATTATAACACAATCAAGTGGTTGGTCAACTTTTTATACAGTAAGTAATTATCAAAATGCTATTTATTTAGTTACTTTACAACTTAATGGATATGCAGGTTATACTGCTTATGCAACAATATGTCAAAATGATAGTTCATTAATAATTATGAATCAATATAATAGTACGGCTCAAATACAAATATCAGGATTAAATATACAAGGCACACAAAATAGTGGTTCTACACAATCAATGCAATATAGAATAATAAAAATAGCATAAAATGAAAAAAATACAAACAATTAAAATTTGGTATAATGGTTCTTTTTTAGATGCAGTAAAAATAAAATTAAATGCAACTGACAATATTGAAAATTCAGCAACATTTAATTATTCATTATTTGATATAAATGGAACTGAATTAACTTCAGGTTCTTTAATAATGGAAGGCAAAGATTATATTGATTGGTTAGAAAATAAATATGCTTGGGATTGGGCTGCTAATAAATTAAATATTATTTTATTATCTGACGAAGAATTACCGAAAATTGAAATAATAGAATCAAAATAATGACTATATTTTTAACCATAGTATTTTTAGTTCACTTAATTAGTTGGGTTTTATATCAAAAGCACCAATTTAAAGAACGCGACCTTTACAAAATAAATTCACAGGAAGCATACGAACAAAATAAAAAATGGCATTTTTGGAAGGGTATAAACCATATTTCAGTTTATGTTTTAGTATGGTCGCTTTATGGTTTTTGGTCAATGTTTTTATTTGCGACTGCATTTTGGTTTGGCTTTGACATTCTTTGCAATGTTATTGTTTTAAAAAGACCTGCGTTTTATGTAGGGGTAACGGCTGAAACAGATAAATTTATTAGAAAGGTAGCTGAATTTATAAAAATTAAACCTGAATATACTTCGGCATTGATAAAAGTATTAATTTTACTAATATTAATCATTATAAAATAAAACTATGAAAAAGTACAAAGACCTATTGGAATTAGTAAACAATCTAAACCAAGCAATCGTTAATGAGCAGGTAAAAGGCGAAGACACAAAAGTTTCACAAAAACTTGGTAAACTTGCTAAAAAACTTGAAAAACATTTAAACGATTACAACGAACAAGTTGAAGAAATCAGAATTGATAATGCTTCAACAGATGACAAAGGCGTTATTTTAAAAGATGAAAAAGGCGGTTATAAGTTTAGTAAGGACGGATTG
>Ga0209191_1000440_pt1 | contig 32610 bp, 54 predicted proteins | sample S_130626_EF_Meta_FD_187320 | JGI IMG/M metagenome (GOLD analysis project Ga0209191, IMG submission 187320) | Freshwater microbial communities from Lake Simoncouche, Canada to study carbon cycling - S_130626_EF_MetaG (SPAdes) (version 2) | ecosystem: Environmental > Aquatic > Freshwater > Lake ...
CTGGATCTCAAATACTGTATGTTAAAGAATACCGCCCAAATATGGGTATTTATTCTTTGCCAGGATATTTTGGAGCATTAAATTACATAGAATCAGACATAGAGATTTCTAAGCATGTATTAGGTAACGCACAGACAGGGTTTTCTGCCAGTAAACTTATTACATTACCAAATGGTGAGCCAAGTGAGGATGAAAAGCGTAATATTGAAAAACGTTTTACAAGTAGATTTAGTGGAAGTGATGGTAAAAAGTTTATTTTAGCTTTTGTTAATGATGCTCAAAGAAAGCCAATCATTGATGACTTAGGCGCATCAGATATAACTAAAGAAGATTTTGGAAGAGTAGATTCATTGATACAAACTAACATTTTTAGTGGACATCAGATTACTACTCCATCTATTTTTGGTATTGCTGAAGCAGGTAAATTAGGATCAAGATCTGAGATGCGTGACGGATATGAGATTTTTAAAAATACGTATGTAAACAGTAAACAAATGCATCTTGAAGGTGTATTTAATATGCTTAGTAAATACAGAGGTATTGAAAGTGCAGATCTTATGATCATACCTACAGAACCAATTGGATTTGAGTTTACAGAAAACGTATTAAAAGATATTGCACCGAAAGAGTGGTTATTAGAAAAAGCCGGTATTGATATGACTAAATATCAACCACAACCAGTAGCTCAAGCACAAGCGTTCTCTGAGGATTTTAAATTATTTTTTGAATTTGGTGAAGATAAAGAAAACTTTAATGTAATCAAGCAAAGAAGAAGATTTTCTGATGATCAAGATTTTCAAATGTTTGCAGATGTAAACCAACTTCAATCAGATGTGTTAGATCTTATCAGTAAGGACAAACGTATTACACCTGATGTTATAGCAACTGTATTGGAACAAAGTCCAGATACTATAGATCAGGTTTTAAAGGCATTAGTAGATAAAGGTTTTATTACAATCACAGAGTCAACTATTGGATCTGGAATTGATTCTAACACTATTATAGAAAGAGAACTTACAGCACCTATTTCTGAGATCACATCAAAGATGCAACCAAAAACAAAAGAATTATTGATTAGATATTCTTATGAGTGGGCGCCAGGTTTTAGTAATAAAGATAAAAAGACAAGTCGTGACTTTTGCAAGCATTTATTGGATGCAAACAAAATGTATTCAAGATCAGAAATAGAGACAATTAGCGCAAGACTTGGTTATTCAGTTTGGGATCGTCGTGGTGGATGGTATACTACTCCTGGAACTAATGATCATTCTCCAAGTTGTCGTCATGAATGGGTTTCTAACATAGTAACAAGAAAATAAGATGAGTAAAAACACACTTTTCATTTCGGTTCAAAATATTAAAGACAGAACAGGTCTGCATGCAAATGTAGATGAAAAACTTGTTTTGCCTGAGATCAAAACTGCTCAAGATATGTATATCTTACCAGCATTAGGATCTGGTTTATATAATGAGCTACAAACAGCAATTAATGCTAATACTTTAACTGGACTTCAAACAAGTCTTTTAAATGATTATGTTGCTGATGCTTTAATTTACTTTGTATTGTCTGAATTACCTCAAGGTCTTAGTTTTCAATTTTACAATAAAGGTTTATTAAGAAAGAGTGGTGATAATACAGAGAATCCTTCTATGCAAGATATGATTGATGTTGCAAATAGATATAAAACAAGAGCAGAGTTTTACAAACAAAGACTTATTAAATATTTAAGACAAAATCAATCTTCATTTCCTACTTACTTAAATTTTGGAAGTGGTATTGATGCAATTAGACCTGATGCAAATGGTTACAGTGTATCAATGTGGTTAGGTGATGAAGGATGCTGCGGAAGTTATGACAATATGCCACTTAAAGACAAATACCAAGGAAATATAGGATGCTGATAATATGAGCAAACAAATAACCATAAAAAACCAAACTAAACTTAAAGTTTACTTGGAAAAAGAAAAAAAGAATGACGTTAAACCAAATAGTATTAGAACTAAAAAAGATAGCAAACGCACACCAACAAATTAATTTTGTTTATTTTGGTGATGTTTGGGAGAGGTTAAGTAATGGAGAAGTTACTTATCCTGCCATGTTCTTTACTTTGACTGGAGCAACAATAGTTGAAAAAGAGATCCAATATAATTTTAGTTTATATTTTATGGATCGTATGTTATCAGAAGAGACAAATGAAACCGAGGTTTTATCAGATCAAACTTTAGTTTCTCAAGATATTATAGCGCAATTAAGATACCCAATGGATTATCAAATTGTTGACTGGAAATTATTAGGTAATACTCCTGTAACTTTTTATACAGAGTCAGATCCTGATTATTTAGCAGGAGTAAAATTAGATATTACATTAGGTTGTCCATCAATTAACAATAGGTGTCAAGTGCCTTCAAATTATACTTATTAATGCAAAGCAAAAAGATTAATCAATTAGCTACAGAATTAGCACCTGATCTAACAGATATAACAATAATAGGTGATCCAACAACTGGGATAAGTAAAAAAATTACTTTATCTCAAATGGCATCTTTATTTACTGGTACAGTAGAAGAGTACGCAAATTTTGCTTCATTCCCTTTGGTTGGTGTTGCTGACACAATTTACATTGCATTAGATACAAACGTTATTTATCGTTGGAATACAGGGACAAGTGCATATGTTGAACTTTCACCTAACATTATCAATTCATTGGTATTTGGTGACGGAAGTGGATTTGACGGTACAATTAGTTTAGTTGGTTCAGTTGCAACCTTAACAATTACAACTGCATTAACAACCGGTTCAGTTGGTTTTATAGGTGCTTCAGGTGCTTTATTAGAAGATAATACAAACTTTTTTTGGAATAATACTAATAAACGATTAGGTATTGGCACAAATACACCGGGTACAAAATTAGACGTACACGGTACAGGTACAATTGTACAAATAAACGGGACTACAACAAACAATGCTTTTATATCTTTTCAAAATGCAGGTGTAAGCAAATGGACTATTGGTAATGTTCAGGCAGACCATAGATTTAGAATTTATAGTGAAACAAATAGTGCTGAATTAGTTTCAGTTTTACAAACAGGCGAATTTGGTATTGGTATTGCAAACCCTTTGACAAAGTTTCATATTTTCGGCGGTGCTTCAGCTTTGATTGCAAATTTAGACGCAAACGTTTCTGTTGCAAAATCAATTAGTTATCGTTCAGGTAATAGTTCAAGAATAAATTTAGAAGTAAGTGGCACAGAATCAGGTTCAAATGCGGGTGCTAATTTCTTTATAAGACGATATTCAGACGCAGGTACTTTAATTGATACACCTTTGACAATTACACGTTCAACAGGTGTTATTACTTTGGCAAATGCATTGCCAATATCAAGTGGTGGGACGGGTTCAATAACACAAAATTTTGTTGACTTAACAACAACACAATCAATTGGCGGTGCTAAAACTTTTACAAGTACATTAAGTGTATCAAATAGTAGAATTAATTTATTTGGTAATTCAAGTGACGGTAAAGCTATAATGATATTAGGAGATGCAACATATCCAACAGGTTCTATAATTGCACCAAATTCAGGAGGAACTTTATTAGTAGCAGGTCAATCAGGAACAGGAATGACTATTGGAACTACAGGTTCTGCTGCATTTATAAGTGCTGCTACATTTGCAGGTTATGTTGGTATAAATGGTGCTACTTCAGCAAATCCATTAACAGTAAAAGTAGATACAAATTTACAATTTAGAGTTGACCAATATTTAGGTACTACAAACTTAGCATCAATAAATGGTACTGCAAGTGCTTATGCAGGTATGAAAATAGACGGTACAACAATAGAAATTAATAGTCAAAGTGGTGGTGGACTTAATATTGGTGGTGCAACAGGACTTGGAAAATTAGATGTTGGTGGTCAAGTTAATGGTGTGTTTTCTAATATATGCAGAATTGGTAATACTTCAGGTATTAATAATGGTTTAATTGTTTCAAAAGATACAAGTAACAATTATTTATTTGATTTTGGTCCAAGTGCTATTATGAGAAGTATATATACTTATAATAATACTACTGCAACAGGTGCAAATTTAGTTGTTTCTTCAGGTGGAACTTTTGAACGTTCAACTTCTTCCATTAGATTTAAAACAAATGTAGAAGATTTAACAATTGATACAACAAATATTTTATCTAAGATGCGTCCAATATGGTATCGTTCTTTAGGACAAAATGATAAAAAAGAATGGTCTTGGTATGGTTTCATTGCAGAAGAATTAGCAGAAATTGAACCAAGATTAGTTCAATGGGGATATGATGAAACTTCTTATGAAACTATTAAAACAGAAAATGAACAAGGAATTATTGAAATAGAAACAAAATTAAAAAAAGATGCGGTTTTAATTCCTGACGGTGTACAATATGAAAGAATTACAGTTTTATTAGTTGCAGAATTACAAAAAATGCGTAAAGAATTAGACGCTTTAAAAGCTAAATAATGACAATATTTTTAACCATAGTATTTTTAGTTCACTTAATTAGTTGGGTTTTATACCAAAAACACCAATTCAAAGAACGTGACCTTTACGAAATAAAACCACAGGAAGCATACGAACAAAATAAGAAGTGGCATTTTTGGAAGGGTATAAACCATATTTCAGTTTATGTTTTAATTTGGTCGCTTTATGGTTTTTGGTCAATGTTTTTATTTGCAACTACTTTTTGGTTTGGTTTTGATATTCTTTGCAATGTTATTGTTTTAAAAAGACCTGCATTTTATGTAGGGGTAACGGCTGACACAGATAAATTTATTAGAAAGGTAGCTGAATTTATAAAAATTAAACCTGAATATACTTCGGCATTGATAAAAGTATTAATTTTACTAATATTAATCATTATAAAATAAAACTATGAAAAAGTACAAAGACCTATTGGAATTAGTAAACAATCTAAACCAAGCAATCGTTAATCAGCAAGTAAAAGGCGAAGACACAAAAGTTTCACAAAAACTTGGTAAACTTGCTAAAAAACTTGAAAAACATTTAAACGATTACAACGAACAAGTTGAAGAATTTAGAATTGACAATGCTTCAACAGATGACAAAGGCGTTATTTTAAAAGATGAAAAAGGCGGTTATAAGTTTAGTAAGGACGGATTAAAAAAACTTTTAAACCAAATTAAAGCATTGGGAGAAAAACAATTTAACTATGAAGCAATACACGTTGTAAACCCCGCAGGTTTAGAAGAATTTTCTTTTCTTAGCGAATGGCTTACAAATGTTGAATTTATAAAAGAAGAGGAACTTTAATTAATGACACAGCACAGCAACCAAGCCGACACAGGAGCTCTTATTAGTATTATAGGAGCAATAGTAAGTGTAACTACAATACAACCAATTGTGACTTTATTTGCAGGTTTGGTTGCTATTATTTCTGGTATAATGGCAATTCGCTATTACTATAATGCCACAAAAAAAATAAAAAATGACTAAGAATTTATTAGTAGTATTATTGATCTTAATAGCTGGTCTTTTAATATTTAAAAATAAATCAACTGGTTTAACTACTATAGTCACTAAGATTGATACTGTATACACAGATACATCAATAATACGCTATGTAAAAGGTGATAAAATACCTTTTAAAGTTATAGACTCCATACCATACCAAGTTTCCATACACGATACTCAATTTATTGTAAATGATTACAATACCATTAGGAATTACAAAGACACTATTGTTTTTGATTCTAATAGTTTTGTGATAAATGATACTATTACACAAAATAAGATCATAGGACGTTCATTAGAAATGAATCTACATGAAAGAAAAATAATTGTTACAAATACTATAACAAAACCTGATAAGAATGCTATCTATCTTGGAGGAGGTTCTAATTTTAAGACAGCATTTATAGGATTTCAATATAAAATGCCAAATCAAATTATAGGACTTTCATTTGTTTCAGATAAAAGCTTTCAATTATCGTATTATGTTAGATTTCATTAAAAACATGTTGGCTGACGAAAGAGGATCAATTAGTCATAAAAGAGTAATTGTTACAATTGGAGCTTTTTGTTTATTTGCAGGTTTATTTATGAATAAGCAAGTTAATGAGCATATAGCTGAATTAGTTGCTGCAATAGTTGCTGCTGGTATGGGATTTACAACATGGGATAAATTTTCAAATAAATAGTTATGAAATTATCAGAACATTTAGATCTATCTGAGATCGTAAGAAGTGAATCTGCAAAACGCAAAGGAATAGACAATAATCCTACAGCAGATCATATAGAAAACCTTAAGAAGCTTGCTGAGCATGTGTTTGAGCCAATTAGAAATTATTTTAGATGTCCTATAATCATTTCAAGTGGTTATAGATCAGAAGCATTAAATAAAGTAATAGGTGGCGCCACTACAAGCCAACATTCAAGAGGAGAAGCAATAGATATTGATATGGATGGGACTCCTAATGGAGTTACAAATAAACATGTGTTTGATTATATCAAATCAAGTTTAGAATTTGATCAATTAATATGGGAGTTTGGTACAAATGAAAATCCAGACTGGGTCCATGTTTCTTATTCACATACAGGAAAGCAACGCAAACAAGTACTTAAAGGATATAAAGAAAACGGATCTACTCATTACAAACCATATTAATGGAACAAACCAAAGGATCTACAAGAAGACGCTTATTTTTTGACATAGAAACAAGTCCTAACATTGGATTATTTTGGCAAGCAGGTTATAAAAAAAATATTGATTATTCAAACATAATTCAAGAACGTGCAATTATCTGTATTTGTTATAAGTGGGAAGATGAAAAGCAAGTTCACTCATTACAATGGGACTCAAGACAGAGTGATAAAAAAATGCTTATTGATTTTATTAAAGTAGCAAATCAAGCAGTTGAAATGGTTGGTCATAATGGAGACAAATTTGATCTTGCTTGGATTAGAACAAGATGTGTATTTCATAGAATAGATATGTTTCCAAAATATCTTACAATAGATACACTTAAAGTTGCAAGAGCAAAGTTTAGATTTAATTCAAATAAGTTAGATTATATAGCAGAGTATTTAGGTCTTGGAAATAAGATCAAGACAGAGTTTTGTTTGTGGAAAGATATTTTACTAAGAAAGGACAAAGTTGCAATGGAAAAAATGGTAAAGTATTGTAAAAAAGATGTGACTTTGCTTGAAGATGTATTTAAGATCTTAAACCCACATATTGAACCTAAGACTCATTATGGTGTATTTGTTGGAGAAAAAAGAACTACATGTCCTGAATGCGGAAGTGATGATTTAGTAAAAAAAGACAGAAGAATATTAGCAAGTGGATTAATTAAAGTAATATTAAGATGCAAAACTTGTGGAAAATATCATAATCAAACCGAAAAGTAATGGAAAATGAAACTGATAAAAGTTTTTTCATTTGGAAAAATATCTAATCATTCTCTTTATGAAGAGTTACAAACGTTAGATAAAACCAATCCTAATTTTAAAGGATGCGGTAACGAGTTTTTGCGCAATAGAGAGTGGTGGGTTATTTTAGATAAAAACAAAAATATTATTTCTTATTGTGGTTGTTTATTTACACAAGGTATTTGCATTTTTGTAAGAGCATGGGTTGATAAAAAATATAGAGGAAAAGGTTTACAAAAAAGATTAATAGATGTAAGAACAAGAGCAGCAAAACGCCATTTTTGTTATACAGTTATTACATATACAACACCAGATAATTATGCTTCTGCTAATAATCTAATAAGAAGAGGCTTTAAAATGTACAATCCTGAATACCAATATGGTGGATCTACCATGTTATACTTTATTAAAGATGTTGACTATCAATAAGTTATGTTTTTTTATAAAATAATGTCTAAAATATGTGTAAATATGAATATTTTATGTATATTAGCTAAAACAAACTAATAAAAATGGAAAATTTACTACAAAAATTAAAACCTGATCTAAGATCTAAGATTGAATCAGATCTTGATCTTTACCCTTCACTTGTTGGAGAACTTTTAGAAGAGTTAAAAAACAAGTCTTATCTTAATGATATAAAATATATGTATATCATTGACTTACAAAATTTTTACAGATTAACTTATGGTGATTTTTGGAAAACACCATGGGATTGTTTAACTTCAAATTAAAAAAAATGACAAAAGAGTTATTTACTTACGAAGAGCTTTGCAAAAAATATGGTCAAAAAGTTATTGATCATTTAGACAATTTTATTTATTGGCAATTACAAAACAGAGGAAATGTTAATTATTTAGGAAAAGAGTATACATTCGAAGCTTATTTAGAAATGATTAATAAAAAAGCATCACCATTTGCTGGTTATGATTATGAAGATGATCAATACACTTTTAATGAGTGGTATGAAAAACAGTCAGAAATAGAATCATTTAAACAAAATGAATATTAATTTTAAATAAACCAAAAAAAAATCTATGAGTTTAATTCAAATCCAAAGGGAACTTAAAGTTCCTAAAAACCAAATGAACAAGTTTGGTAATTACAAATTTCGATCTGCCGAAGATATTATTGAAGCGGCAAAACCTATTTGTCATAAACATAACTGTGGACTGACTATAAGTGATGAAGTGGTTTTAATTGGCGATAGGATCTATGTAAAAGCAACTGCAACTTTGCATAAAAATGACGGTGATTATTTTGCTACAACTGGTTATGCAAGAGAAGAGGAAGTAAAAAAAGGCATGGATGCTGCACAGATCACAGGATCTGCAAGTTCATATGCACGTAAGTATGCATTAAATGGACTTTTTGCAATTGATGACACTAAAGATGCAGATTCTACTAACGATCACAAAGATGAAATAGGTGATGAAAAAAGATTACAGTTAATTACAATGATTGAAAACACTTTATATGATGAAGAGAAAAAAACTAAAATGGCAAACTTAGTTGACTCATATACTACATGGGATCAATACAATAAAGCATTTAAGGTTTTAATTGCAAATCAAATAGAAGACAAAGATAGAATTGCAATGGGATTAAATTACAATCAATCAGATATTAAAAAAACACTTAAATGAGAGAGTACACAATAGATGAATTGACAGTCAAGGCTGAAAAAATGATGGATTTTTTACAAAAACCATTACCTAAAAATGATTCTCCTGACTATCATGATTCACTAATTAATAGATTAGATACTCTAAACATTGCTATGACTCAATCTGGTGAATATAGAACAGCAGCAGAATATAAAATTGAATGTGTTATTGACATGGAAATTGGTGACAAAATACATGAGATTATGGATGGTAAAATGGCAACATCAACAGTTAACATGTGGGTTAAAAGCAAAGCAAGAGACTGGTCAAGATTAAAAAATGCATTTGATCGTATAAACGCCTCATCTGTTCATCAGATAGACGCTATAAGATCTATTTTATCATGGGAAAAAGCTAAAATATCATTATAATGAATCAAGAAACTTATCAAGACTTAGAAGATGGAATACAAAATTTGCTACCATTTGAAAGACAAATGTTATTAGCTAAAGTATATCACTATGCGTGGTATTCAACCGACGCTTTTAAAGAGTTAAATATTTTTTTAAAAAAATGGGAAAAGCAATGTGAATTTAAAGCAGTATTTTTTAACAATGACTCTGAAGAGTCAATAAATCAACAATAAAATGGCAGAAAAAAAAGAATCATTTGGTGCGTGGAAAAACAAAACCAAAGATGGAAAAGAAGTAATTAAATTTACAATTAATGGTCAAAGGTATAACATGTGGGTTAATCAATACAAAGAAAAAAACGCACAACCTGATTATAAGATCTATGAAGATAATTGGGAACCTGAAACCGCTGCTACAACAGAATCACCTAAACCAACAGTAGAAAAACAAACTGAATCATTAACACCAGACGATCTACCATTTTAACATGCAATTAGAAAACAATTTAGTACAATACTACAAAGATCAAGTGAAGAGTTTAAGAATTTTGCATAAAACATTAATGAATGCTAATTTAATTCATGATCAATTTGCTGTAGGATCTGTAAATACTACTATAACAGCTCATAAACTTGTAGATTTAGTTCAAGATGTTTTTGATATTGATATCACAGAAAAAAATCGCAGAAACACACATGTTTACGCAAGAAAAGCTGCTGCATATATTTTAAAAAAATATACAAAGCTTTCTTTAATTGAAATTGCTCCATTGATTGGAGTAAAAGATCATACAACTGTAATTTACAATGTGAAAAAAGCTTCTGATATGATTGACACTGAAGATTGGTACAAAAATAAAATGGATGAAATTGAAGATGAGATTAAAAAATATAGTATATTTGTTAGTCAATTTTAATTAAAACGCAATATGCGACATTGCAAGGTTTACAATATTGGGCGGAGGATGAACAGGTAGTCGCATTACCTGGGATTCTGATGCCCATTTTTTATTTATGTCTAAAGATCCTGCCGTGCTATTTTACACTTCAGATTTTTTGTCTGGTACATTTACTATGACAGATGAACAAGTTGGTAAATACATAAGATTGTTATGCCTTCAACACCAAAAAGGCAAATTAACTGAAAAGGATATGCTAAGCATATGCAAAGCATATGACTCTGACATTTGGGAAAAATTTGATCAAATAGATGGTTTGTTTATAAACAAAAAAATGTTTGATGAGTCAGTAAGACGTAAGAAATTTACTGAAAGTAGAAGATCTAATGCAAAAACAGTAAAAACTGATAGCATATCCTTAGCATATGCTGAGCATATGCCTATGCATATGGAAACTGAAACTATAACTACTAAAGATATATTTATAAATAATATAAAAGAGTATAAAGCTATTTTAGATGATTCTTATGATGAATTTTTAGAATATTGGACAGAACCGTCAAAAAGTGGTAAATTGCGTTATGAAATGGAAAAATTTTTTGATGTAAAAAGAAGAGTAAATACTTGGATAAAAAATAAACTTAGATATGGAAATAAATCTACAACAAGTTCTGGCAACAAGTCAGAGCAAAGAATTGCAAGTCTTAAAAGCTGGGTTAATAGCTAAACACGATCATGAAATAGTAGATGCTTTTGCTGGAGAAAAAATACAAACTATTTCTACGCAAACACTAAAACAAAGTCTTGCTTACGTTTTTACATTAATTGGACTGTCAAATCCTCCTATGGCAGAAGAGTTTATGATCATAGAAGACTTTATAAGATCAAGTTATCCACAATTCACAATTGATGAATTTAAACTTGCTTTTAAACTTGCTGTGCAAAATAAGTTAGACTGTAGTGTTGAACATTATGAAAAATTTAGTCCTAAGTTTATAGGTCAAGTCATGAACGCATATAGGACTAAAGCCAATGACATTAGGAAGATCCAAAGTTATAAACCAATAGAAACTATGACTGTGCCACAACTGTCAGAAAATGACATAGTAGAATTCACCAGAAAGGAATGGATGGAAAGTAAAAGACAAGATTTTAATAGAGTTTTTAATGCTGATAAAGTTTTTAGAATACTTTTGAGGCAAGGATTGTTAAAACTTAGTAATGAGCAAATATTGGAAACAATAAAAATAGTTCAACAAGATAACATTTACAGATTAAATAAATTAAGTCATGTAGAAGCAAAAGACTTTAGCAAAAGAATGAAAGATGAGGAATTTATTGAATTACAATGTAAAAAATTAGCAATAGTAAAATATTTTGAAAATTTATCAAGTTAAATACCAACATTTTGGGACTACAAAGTATTGTTATACTGTAGACTTTAAAATTTATTACGATACATATGTGGAAGCAAAAGAAGGAAGTGGTGGTTACAACCAACCGGAATCATTTCAAGAAAAAATGCACGAAATGCTTAAAAAGCAAGGACTGGTATGATTTTTATGTACAAAAGAAAAGAGTTGATGGAAGAGGAGTAAAGTGTAAAGAATGCATACTTGCTTATGCAAATAATAGGACAAGTAATATTAAATCAGGTACAATAAAAGCTTTTTAATGAATATAACTGCTTCAGAACTAACTAAATGGGCTAAAAAAAGCTTAGAATACATGGGTTGCCGTTTAAACAGAGTAAATAACATTCCATATGGAAAAAGAAAAGGAACTATTCAAAAAGGATGGCCAGATCTACAAGGATATACAAAAACTGGTCAATATCTTGGAGTAGAAGTTAAAACAATAGGAGATCGACTAAGTCCTGAGCAAGTAGACAGATTAGAAGATATTTTTCTATGTGGAGGGATTGCTTATATTTGTACAGACAAGGACAACCAACCTGTTTTAATTGAATGGTCAAAAATGAAATCATTGCAGAGTACTGGAATCTTAAAGAAGTAAATGAAGCATTCAGTAAAATGCAACCCGAAGAGTTGCAATACGATTTAAAAGCGGAAGTATTTGTTGTCTTATGTGAAATGGATGAAGAGAAATTATTTGGATTATATAAAAGAAATGAATTAAAATTTTATGTTGTTAGAATAATGTTGAATATGATCAAGTCAGATCGTAGTTTATTTTACAAACAATATAGAAATCATGTTGAATTTGGAACTAATGAACATCAAAAAGAAATTAATAGGTTGCATGATGAGCCTAATGATCTTGTGGATCGTTTGGAAAAAAGTCTTGAAGGACTTCATTGGTACAGCAAAGAAATACTAAAACTTTATGCAATAGATTTTAAAAAAAATGCAAAAGAATTAAGTAGAAAAACAGGAATACCTTATATGTCAATTGTGAGAACACTACAAAAAACCAAAACTGAAATAAAACACAAACTGAAAAAATGATTTTATCAATTTTAACCGCTATATGTGCATCACTATTTATTAACGATATACATAACCTTCCCATTAAATGGAAGGTCAATTTCAAGCCATTTAATTGCGGAAGTTGCTTGGCTGCGTGGATTGCACCAATACACTATTTCTCACCTGAATTAATACAGCATATAACTTCTTGTATTTTTATTGCAGGTTTTTTAACACCTATTATTTCAACATACATTTGGAAATTATGGAAATAGAACATAAAAATTGGCTTGAAGCTCATTTAGATATTTGGGAGTCAGCACAAAATGGATTTATTAGAAATCTTGAGTTAGATACTTTAAAAATGTTTGAGCACATTTATAGATTGTATTTAAACCCTACATTTGTTTTAACTGTATGGTGTGGATCTTGTAAAATGGAAATGATCACAAGATTGTATACATGGTTTGAGCAAGAAAAATTTGAATTAAAAGATGATACAATAATTACTTTTGTAGTAGATGAAGTTAAACCAAAAAGAAAATATACAAAACGCAATGGCTAATTTTATACACCCAACTGCTATAATTGGCAACAATGTTATTTTAGGAGACAATAATTATATTGGAGCTTATTGTATTATAGGTGATCCAGCAGAACATAAAAAATATTGGGGCAAAGACAAAGGAAAAGTTATAATTGGAAATAATAATATTGTTACCGGATTGGTTACAATAGATGCAGGTACAGAGCAAGTCACATATATTGGTGATAATTGTTTTATTATGAAACATGCACATATAGGACATGATTGTACAATTAATAATAATGTCACTATTAGTTGTGGAGTAAAAGTTGGAGGTCATTCAACAATTGGTGAAAAATGTAATATAGGATTAAATGCGGTGTTGCATCAATTTAGTAATATTCATGTAGGATGCATGATTGGAGCATCTGCATTTTTTAAAGGAGAATCAGAACCATATACAAAATATGCTGGAGTTCCTGCACGTAAACTTGGACAAAATATTATACCATGAACGCAATAATATATTTAAACTATAATAATGTAAATTTAGAAACACTTGCAATTAATTTAGAAAAAGCAGGTAAAAACACTAAATACATTAAATTCATTATGAATGAAGTAGGAATTGCAAATGCAATTAATAAATGTTTAAGAATATTAAATTTAGATGCAGTTGACTATGTAACTATTATGGGAAATGATATAGTTGAACCAGATAATTGGTTGCAAATCAGAAATGATTTTATGGAAGATAAAACAATAGGAATTTGCTCAATACCTTTGAATGGAAGTGAAGCTGACACAGCAGATTTAATTGGAAATTTTACAATAAGCAAAGAAGTTATATTAAAATTAGGGGCGTTTAATGAAGATTTAGATCCATATGGCGCAATAGATTTAGATTATTGCACAAGATGTAGAGCAGCCGGATTTAAAACTAAATATATTAGATCTGCACATGCTTCTCACTTTGAGCAAAATGGAATAGATGCTTATGGTTATAACAAAAAAGAATATGTTGAAAAAACATGGGAGTTACATAAGCAAAATGTAGATGAATATCAATCAGGTAAGAAAAACTATTATTTACCATTATGAGAATTTTAGCGTTAACAAGTAAACATTCAGGAGTTGGTTATCATAGGATAATGATGCCATTGGTAAATATGCAAAAAGATTACTGTCATATCACTGACACAATGAGTGATGAAACATTTGACAATAATTACGACATAGTAGTAATAAATAGAATGCTTGCAAATACTACTCCTGAGCAAATGAGTGAGTTGCGCAAAATTTATGGTTTTAAATTAGTAGTTGATAATGATGACTATTGGTATTTAGATCCTTCTCATATATTATACCAAGGATATAAATATAACAATGTAAGTGAAAAAATAATAAGTTGGCTTAAGGTTGCTGATTTGTGTACAGTTACTCACTATCGACTTGCTGATGAAGTTAGAAAATATAATTCAAATGTTGAAATTTTACCTAATGCAATCCCATATGGTGAAGAGCAGTTTCAAGATAACAAAATAGAAAGTGATCTTGTTAGATTGTTTTGGTCAGGATCTGGCACACACAAACATGACATGGACATTTTAAGAAATCCTATGAAGAGGATTAACTTTCCAATTAAAACTGTTATTGCTGGATATAATGACGGAGAAAAATTTGTTTGGGATAAAATGATTGCAGCTTTTACAAATGGTTTAAAATTAAATCCAACAATTTATAACTATAATGATGTCACTAAGTACATGGCAGCATATGCAGACTCTGATATTTCTTTAATTCCATTAGTAGATTCTAAGTTTAATGCCATGAAGTCTAATTTAAAGATCTTAGAAACTGCATCAAAGAAAAATCCAGTAATAGTAAGTCATGTTGATCCTTATCTTGATATGCCAGTAGATTACGTAAAAAAACAGTCAGATTGGTATAAACACATAAAAGATCTAACTAATGACAGTCAAATGAGATTAGAAAAAGGTCAAAAACTGTATGATTTTTGCTACAAGAATTATAATTTGCATGAAGTAAATAAGAAGAGATTTTCTATTTATAATAAATTAATAGGAAATGCCAGTAATTAAATGCTCAAATGGAAAATATAGGATTGGAAATGGATCATGTATCTATGACAGTCAAGAAAAAGCAACACAAGTGTGGCAGGCAATACTTTCTGTAGGAGCTTATGCTGTTCAAAAAGTAAGTTATGACTATGATGAAACATTAACTACAGCAAGAGGTATGGCAAAAGCTAAAAGAGACATTGCTGTTGGAAAGACTGTTTACATAATTTCTGCAAGAGGACATAAAGAACCTATGACATCAAGAGCGCAAGAACTTGGAATACCGATGAGCAGGGTATTTGCAACTGGATCTAACAAAGCAAAGATTGAAAAAATTAAAAGTCTTGGTATAAAAGAGCACAATGATAATAATCCAGATGTTTTAAATATTTTAAAAGAGATTGGAGTAAAAACTATAAAGTTTGAAAAAACATGTTAAGGTTTATTTAGATCATTTTGGTTATGGTATGGAAGATTTTATACCATGTGAGGTTTGTGGTAAAAGAGCGGTAGACATTCATCATATTGACTCAAGAGGTATGGGTGGAACTAAGAATGAAGAGAAAATAGAAAACCTACAAGCTTTATGCAGATATTGCCATACAGTCATGGGTGATACTAAAACACATTATGAATTTTTAAAAGAAAAACACAATAAAGTTTTAAATGGCAAAGATTAATTCAGACAATAGAAAAACAACTTTTGGTAAAAGAAAAAGAGGATCAGCAAAAAAATCTTTTAATAAACATTCTCCTAAAGTAAAAGCTTATAGGGGTCAAGGTAGATAATATGGCAAACGAACAAAACTTAAAACCTTTTAAAAAAGGGTTTGATGAAAAAAGAAATATAAATGGAAGACCTCGCAAATACGTATCTAATCTAAAAGATCAAGGATATAAAATGGCAGAGGTTAATGATGCAATACAAGTACTAATGTCAATGACACAAAAAGAATTAACTGAGGTATCTACTAATCCTGAAGCAACTGTTCTTGAAATGACTGTATCTAAAGCAATGCTTAAGTCAATGAAAAACGGCAGTTTATATTCATTAGACACATTACTTACAAGATCATTTGGAAAGCCAAAAGAAACAGTTGACACAAATATTAATGGAGAATTAAAAGCAAAGATTGAAGTAGTAGTAACTTCAAGTGCCGTGCCATTAGCAAATAGAGAAACTGATGTAGATGTTACAAGATAAAATATTTGACACAACAGATGTATTTCAAGCAAATAGAGATGCTAATTCTGACATTGTAGTAAATCAAGGTGGTACATCATCAGGTAAAACTTATGCTATTATGCAGAATTTATTTCTACATGCCATAGAAGAGCCAAATCAGGTTATAACAACTGTTGGTCAGGATATACCAAACTTAAAAGTTGGAGCTCTTAGAGATGCTGAAAATATTGTAGATGCAAGTGATTTGTTGCAACAATACATAAGTAGTTATAACAAGACCGATCGTATCTTTCATTTTTTTAATGGATCTGTAATTGAGTTTAAAAGTTATGATGATTGGCAAGATGCCAAGTCTGGTAAGCGTGATTACTTATTTATGAATGAGGCTAATGGTATACCAAAACCAATATGGGATGAGTTGTATTTTAGAACTAAAAAGAAAAGTTATTTAGATTATAACCCAAACACAGAATTCTGGGTGCACTCTGATCTAATAGGCAAAGACAATGTGCAATTGATTATTTCAGATCATAGACATAATACTTTTTTAGATCAAAAGATCCATGATAAGATCGAGGCAATAGAAGATCCTGAACTTTGGAAAGTATATGCAAGAGGATTAACTGGAAAATTAGAAGGAGTTATCTTTAGAGATTACAATGTGATATCAAATGTAAGTATTGATGCCAAGTTAATTGGATATGGATTAGACTTTGGATTTACAAATGATCCTACTGCTTTAGTTGCCATGTACAATCAAAATGGTGAGATTGTTTTAGACGAATTAATATATGAAAGAAGACTACTTAATATTGATATTAGTAATAGATTAAAAGAGTTGAATATAGGTGGCACAATTATTGCTGACTCTGCTGAGCCAAAATCAATTGCCGAGTTACAATCTTATGGATGGATGGTAGAACCTGCCAAAAAAGGTCAAGATAGTATTAGACAGTCAATTAATACATTAAAAAGGTATAAGATCAATGTGACACAAAGCAGTCATAATCTTAGAAAGGAGTTAAATAACTTTAAATGGAAGCAAAACAAAGATGGAAAGTTAGAGAATGTACCTGTAGATTTCTTAAACCATGCTATTGACGCTACAAGGTATGTATGTCTCAATCTATTAGACAACGTGTCACAGGGTAAGTACAGTTTTATATAAATTTTGTATTAGAGTTAGTCTAATTATTACATAACTAATTGATTTTCAATAGATTATTATTTATTTTAATATTTCTTGAAAAAAAGCTTGTATAAATGAGCAAGATATGCAAGAAATTAGTAAATTAGCTGTATAAACAAACCTACTACAAATGAACAAATTAAAAACAACTGAAGACAAAAAGATCGAGCATTATCAAAAGATGAATGAGATCTATAAAAAAGACAGTCTTGATTTTAAATGGTTTTTCATAATCATTATTTCAGCATTATTATTAACAGCAGTAATTGAAAATCTATGAGTAACATCTTAAAAGATGCTCATAAGATTGTCTATGAGCGAACGGAAGAGAAGGCAAGACAATATGGTCCATTTGTAGAAGGCATGCAACGTGCTGCACATATCTTAAATGGAATGACAGGATTAAATGTAGATGCAACTGTAATGTACAAAGCAATGATTGCTTTAAAGTTATCTCGTGAGTCTTATAATCACAAAGAAGATAATTTATTAGATGCAGTAGCATACATGTCCTCAATGAACGATTTTTTAAACCAAAAACAATAAAAAAATGGAACAGATCACAGTTGGAACTTATGTACAGTTTGAATCTTTTGCTAAACCTAAAACAACAATTTATGGTGAAGTTTTAAAGATTTTTACAAGTAAAAAAGACAATAAACAATATTGTCAAGTAAAAGCAAATGGAAAATTAATTTCTAAACAATTGAGCAAAGTCCAGGTATCTCCTGGAATTTCAGAAGCTCAATAAAAAACCTACCTATGAAAAAATATAACACTACTGATTTAGATCCTGTATCTACATTTGAAAGACATGTATTTCACAGAGATCAATTTGCTCATTACCTTAGATGGTCTCATATTGTTAAAGAAGCTAAGATCGGCGAAACAGTTGTTGATTTTGGGTGTGGCAAAGGCAATATGTTAGAGGTATTTTACAGAAACAAATTTAAGTGCAAAAGATATGTTGGAATAGACATACGCAAGCACACAATTGAATTAGCAAAAGAAAAATTTGCTCCTGTTGAATGGGCAGAGTTTTATGTTGATGATTTAATTGTACCTACATTAGACTACAAACAATATCAAGCAGACAAAGTTTGTTCATTTGAAGTAGCAGAGCACGTAGGTAAACAAAACATTGAAGCGTTTCTTACTAACATGAGAGACTGTGGAAATGAAAATGCAACATATTACATTAGTACACCTAATCATGATGAGCAAGTAGGAGCAGCAGGTAATCATACTTATGATTCTGGTGATGGAAGAGGAGTTGCAATTCATGAGTTTAATCACTTTGAGTTACAAGCACACATTGAAAAGTTTTTTACTATTGAAAAGAAATTTGGAACTTTTGCTTCAATTACTCATTATAAGCATTTGCTTAATGATTGGCAAATACAAATGTTTGAAGCGCTTAAAGGTTATTATGACAGTAACATGTTAAGTGTGATTATGGCACCATTTTTTCCAGAACAATCTCGCAATACTTTGTGGGTATTAAAACGCAAATAATATGGAACTAAAAAACGAATTTGCTCCAATAAGACATTGGGCAGAAAACAGAGGACTATATAAAAAAGGCGACGTCAAGACACAATATATTAAATTGCAAGAAGAATGTGGAGAGTTAGCTAATGCTATTTTAAAAGACAACAGAGCTGAATTTATAGACGCTATTGGTGACATTGTTGTAGTATTAACTAATCTTACAGAATTAAGCGGATTTAAAATAGAATGTAAAGGCGAAATACAAAGTGTAAGAAGTATTACAATCGAAGATTGTATCAATTCAGCTTATACAGTAATTAAAAACAGATCTGGATCTATGCAAAACGGTACATTTATAAAAGATGCAAAATAGAAATTTATTCTATATGACACTGGCTCTTGAAGTAGCTAAAGCTTCTTACTGTCAAAGAAAGCAAGTAGGAGCATTAATTGTTAAAGGAGACAATGTCATTGCAATTGGTTATAATGGTACAATAAGCGGATTTCCTAATGTCTGTGAACTACAAGACGGAACTACCAGACCTGACGTCCTACATGCAGAGTCAAACGCAATAGCGAAATGTGCTAAATCATCTAACAGTTCAGACGGGGCGACTTTGTATGTAACTTTGTCGCCCTGCTTTGAATGTGCCAAGATTATAATACAATCAGGCATAAAAGAAGTTATTTATTTAGAAAAATATCGTAATTTAGAAGGATTAAATCTACTAACTAAATCTAATATCAATGTTCAGCAAATCATATTATAATGCAGAATTTGCATTTGAAAATCTATTTGACACAATAATGTCTGTTGGAGAAGAAAGAAACGGAACTAAGACACTTCACAACGTATTAATAGAATTACAATCACCAGGAGACAATAACATAAAAACACCATGGAGAAAATGGAATAAAACCTATGCTCAATATGAATTTGACTGGTACATGTCTGGAAATCCTAATGCAGTAGAAATATCTAAGAAAGCAAAGATATGGGCAAGCATGATGGATGAGAATGGAAATGTTAATTCTAACTACGGTTATCAATGGCAAAGAAATGATCAACTAACTAAGGTAATAGATATGCTTAGAAATGATCCTCTGACACGTAGAGCAAGTATATCACTGTATGATGGTAAAGAATTAGATCTGTATACAAATGACACAATCTGCACATATGCTATTAACTTTTACATAGATAGAAACAATAGTTTAAGCATGCAAGTAATGATGAGATCTAACGATCTTGTATTTGGATTTTGTAATGATCAATATTGCTTTAGTGAATTACAACACATAGTTGCAAATGCCTTAAGATTACCTGTAGGAAAATACCATCACTATGTCTGCAATATGCACATATATGAAAGACATTATGATCTAAAGAAATAACCATGTCAGGTAAATATCCTTATTTTAAACAAAACAATAAAAATATGCCAGATATAGCAATGTGTAAAGGAATAGATTGCCCATTTAAACTGCAATGCTACAGATTTACAGCAAAACCAAGTGACTATCAAACCTACTTTTTAGATCCACCAATTAAGAACGGAAAATGTGATTATTATTGGGGAGAAAATGCTGCAAAAATTATTAATTTACCTAAAATTCCTGTGAAATAACTATGAAAAACTACTACGAACTAAAACAAACAACACTTGATAAGTTAGAAATAGAAGGACTTATTGAGAGGATTAAGAAACTTGAAAAAGAATTAGGACTTAAAGAATTAGAAATCAAACAGTTGAATAATAAACTTAGACAAATTGTGCAACAAGATTAATCAAATATCAAATATATTTAGTAAATTACATCTATAAACATTACTACTATGATCACTAATTTTGAATACATTACAAGAGAACTGACTGATGAAGAGTGCAAGTTAGTTCCAATCCTAATTAAAGGATTCAGCACAAAGACAAAAGAAACCGCAGTAAAAGCTCCTGAGATTGTTGAGGCAATTAATAAGCAAGCAGATAAGTTTGGATTAAAAAACAAATTTAGTGAAGTAAGATTAAGAAAAATAGTTAATTTTATACGATCAGAAGGTATACTTCCCCTAATGGCAACATCAAATGGTTACTACTGCACGGACGATCGAGAGGAAATTAGATCACAGATCGACAGTCTTACTCAACGTGCAGAAGCAATCATGGTGTCAGCAAATGGTTTAAAAAAATATCTATAATGGCAAAAGTGTTACTAAAATATATAAATAAGTAAACCTATAAGTTTACTATTCACTGACAAAAGTAAACCTATAAGTACAGTAAAATAAAATCTATGGATAACATGACATGGGACAAACTGACATTATGGCAGTATCAACAGATCATACCAATACTAACAAAACCAGATAAAGAATGGACAGAGTTAGATATTGATGTTAAACTTATTTGTATTGTATCAGGATTAACAGAGCAACAAGTGGACAGTTTGTCATTAGAACAATTAAAAGAATTACGTAAAGACATTAAGTTTATTTACAATGATGACATAAAAGGTAAAGCAATAGACTATATTGTTGTTAATGGTAGAAGATACAGAGTGAACTATGATATTAAGAACATGCCATCAGCAAGATATATTGAAAGCAAAGTATTTAGCAAAGATCCTGTAGCAAACCTACATAAGATTGCTGGATCTATGGTTATACCACAAAGAAAGAAGTTTTTTGGCAAATGGGTTGATGATGCATATGATGCAAGTAAGCATGAACTATATTCAAGTGACATGCAAGACGCTAATTTTATACAAGTATATCATTCGCTTGTTTTTTTTTATCAATTTTACAGAAATTGGATCGAGGTTTCATCGGATTATATGGTCAAGGAGATGACGGAGAAGGGGATGACGCAGCACCAAGCCAAGCAGGTCGTGGAAACTTTATTTCAGTCTACGGATGGCATTATACCTGTTACCTTATTGCCGCACAAGAAAATATTGGAATTAAGGAAGTATTTGAAATGAAAACAATAGAATTTTTAAATGCAATGTCATATATGAAAGCTAAAAATCAATATGATCATGAGCAAACTAAAAGATTAAGATAGTTGACTGTGTTTATTAGTAGTAGATATCCCCTGACATTTCTATGTTGGGGGTTTTTTTATGCTGGTATTTATGCAGATCTTTTCTATTTATTAACATGAGTGAAGCAAGAGCACAGGCAAGAGCTATAAAAGAGAAGTTTCTGGCTGATCTTGGAGAACAGTATGACAAAGTAAATCCTGCTGACTTTCCAGTGATTGAACAGATGATGATATTTTATGGCAAACTATTTAATGATGCAGTTCAAATGTATCTTAATAAGTCTGGATCTATTGCTTCAGGTAAAATTGGAGACTTAGTTGTACCTAAAGTAAGAAAGTTTGGAAACAACTATGAAATGTCACTTGGTTATGACACTAAGAATCCTGCATCTGTTTACTATGATTTTGTAAATAAAGGTGTAAGAGGTTATGGTGGAGAGAATGCTAAACCTAAAAAAGTAGGTAATACTCCATATGAGTATAAGACTCCATACCCAAATGAGAAAATGATCAAGTCAATTGAAGGTTGGTATAAACTTGGTAAGGCAAAAATTAAGAATGAGAGTCAAAAAAAGAAGTTAAGTAAAACACAAAGAAAGAATAGAAAATTAAGTAATACTGTAGCAAAAGCTCCAACATTACATGAATTAGCAATTGCAACTTCATATGCAATTAAAAGAGACGGTTTAAAATCAACTTATTTCTTTGATAATGCAATTAAGGATATATTTGACAAAGAATTCTTTAATACTATGTCTGAAGCATTTGGTGGAGATTTAACATTACACATAACACAGATTTCTAATAAAATAAATAAAGATGGCAATAACAGTAAATAGTGTACCAGCAACATACGCAAGCATGCATGATGATATGTGGTTTGTAGCAAGTTCTACAAATTCAGGTGTAACTAATTTTAAATTTGTATATGACGTTTACATTAATGGATCACAAGTAAGTAGAAACAAAATGTTTCCTGCTCCAAGTGGAGAAGGTTTGTATGGAGTTTTTAATGCTTCACCAATTGTTAGATCTTATGTTACAAATTATTTTGAACCATCTGGAAATAGTGTTTTAGTTGCTTCTAATAACAAATTAAAAGTAGATTATCAAGTAAGAATAGGAGAAGAGGTTTCAGGTACAGTATTTTCTAATCTTGCATCTGGATCTTATGCAGGTTATAACTATTATGCACCATTGTTTGGAGATATATTTACAGAAAATGGAGACGTGCCTTTGATCTTATCAGACTACTATGACAATTTACTAATAGAGAACTATGTAGATGACTGGTTATGCGATAGAGACAATACAGACATACCAATTGAATATGGTGATCAATACTTTATTTCATTCTTAAAGATTACAGCAGGTACTTATAAACTATGGGTACAAACACTTAATGAGTCAAATCAAGTTCTTACAACTGTTAGTGGTGGTCTTACAATGGCTGGACAGTTTAATATGTTTAATTTTCAAGCTGGATCTATTAATACATGGGCAGGATCTACATTAATAACAGAGAACACATACGCTTATAATGTTTATATTACAGTTGGAGCAGCAACCACAAGGGTTTTACGATTTAGACAAGTATGTTACCCTAAGTTTCGACAATATAATCTTCATTTCCTTAACAGGTTGGGGGGATTTGATACAATGGGATTCAGATTGGTCAATAGGAGAAGATCCGAGTTTCAAAGGAATTCATACAGAAGGAATCCATATCAATTATCAGGTAGTGAAATGACAAATGTAGATGTTTACAACAAATACAATGAAACAACATTTAACTTTGCTGTTCAGCATTCTGATTACTATCAACTGACAGCTGATTGGTTAAACGATCAAGACTATGCATGGTTAGCACAATTAGTTGCATCTCCATTAGTTTATATGGAAGTACAAGGAGCATATTTTCCTGTAACAATTAACAATACAAACTATCAGTACAAATATAAAGTTGCTGACAAGTTATTTAACTTTGATATTGAAGTAGAAATTGGTAAATATTTAAACAGTCAATTCAGATAATGATAAGAACAGAAATCTATATTGAAAATAATAAAATTGATTTATTAGAAGACGTAGGTACTGACTTTACTTATGCTATTGATGATGTAGCAGATTTTGGATCTAAGAACACATCATTTAGTAGAACAATTAGAATACCATCTACATCTAATAACAATAAGATATTTGGATTTGTATTTGATTTATCAAATGCCAATGAGTATAATCCAGAGTTAGTAAATATTAACTACAACTTTAATGCTTCTCAATCAGCAAACTGTATTGTGTTTATAGATAAAATACAAGTGTTTAAAGGAGTTATTAGAATACTTGAAATATTAGTAAGTAAAGGTGTGCCAGAATATCAATGTGCAGTGTTTGGTGATCTTAATGGATTTATTACACAATTAGGAAATAATAGATTAGAAGATCTTGATTTTAGTGAGTACAATCACACTTGGAATGTTACAACCATTCAAAACAGTTGGAATTCAATTGTAGGATCTGGATATTATTACCCATTGATTGATTATGGTAATGTAAGTACAGATAAAGATAATTTTAACGTAAGTGCGTTTAGACCTGCATTATATGCAAAAGAATATATTCAAAAGATATTTGCACAAACTGATTATACACTTAATTGTGATTTTTTTAATACAGCATTTTTTAAAAAACTTATAATACCAAATAATAGCCAAAATATTAGAGGTACTAACGATCGATTTATATTGGGCACAATAAGCACAAGCAAAACAATATTAAACAGTAACACTCCAACAGCAAGGAATGCAGATTTACCTTTTGATTCTACGACTTTACTTAACTTTACTGAAAATGTGGGAAAAAGTAATTTTACATATTCTGGTACTACGAAAACTATTAGAGCACTGGCTACTATAACTGGTGTATATCAAACAGATGCTGCATCTTCAATTACTGCAACATTATCAATTAATGGAGTTGCTGTTCAAACACAAATAGTAAATACATTTTCAGCAAATAATCCTTTTATATTTAACATAGATTATACAGGAGATATTGCAACAAGTCAAGTAGTTAAAATAAATATTTCTGTACCTGGGACTGCAAACACATATGTTGTTAATGTGACAAGTGCAAACTTTACATTTACTCAATTAGCCGCATCAGTTACAACAGTTACTTATAATGGTACTGTATCTATTAACTATAACTTGCCAAAAGGAGTATTTCAAAAAGATTTCTTTTTGTCTATATGCAAGATGTTTAATTTGTATGTATACCAAGACAACATTAATGAAAAGCAATTAAATATTAAACCATATATTGACTTTTATGAAGATAGTTCTGCTAATTCATTAGACTGGTCAAACAAGGTTGATTTTGAAGATATATTATCTATAAAACCAATGTCTCAATTAAATGCAAGATACTTTGCTTTTAAATATACTGATGACACAGACTATTACAATGAAAACTATAAAAAGAAATATGGTTTAAGTTATGGAGACTATTTGTATGATACAAACTACAACTTTGTAAAAGATACATCAACAAGTCAGATCATATTTTCACCAACTGTTTTGTTTCAACCAACAGGACATGGACATACAGATAAGATATACCCAGCTATTTATAAAAAATCTAATTATAATACTGTAGAAGATCCTATGGATAGCAATATTAGAATTTTATTAGCAAAAAAATTAACTGCTCCTATTTCATGGACAATTAAAGATGATGCTGGTACAGTATTAGCTACATGTAGTTTTTATGGATATGCAGGGCACTTAGATGATCCAACTGCCCCAACTGTAGATATTAATTTTGGTGTACCTAAAGAGTTGCAATTTACTTCTAATACTTATCCATCAGCAAATTTATTTCAAACATATCATTTGCCATCAATTGTTGAGATCACAGATAAAAATAGTAAACTATTAACATGTAGAGTTTTTTTAAGTGCAGTAGATATTTACAACTTGGATTTTAGTAAATACATATGGATAAATGGGGTTTTATATAGATTAAATAAAATAGTTTCTTACAATCCAATGGCATTTAGAACAACATTGGTGAATTTATTAAAAGTTATAAATACTAATTAATGGCAGCAGATAATACTACAGTAGGTTTTAAGATAACCACAGATGCAGCAGACGCAACCAAAGACATAACTAAATTAGATCAGTCACTTACTGATACAAATACCAGTGTTAAAAGTTTACGTACTCAATTAAAAGAAGCTCAAGCAGATGTTGGTTTAATGGCTGACAAGTTTGGCGCAACTTCTAAAGAAGCAGTAACAGCTGCTAAAAAAGCTGCTGATCTTAAAGATAGAATTGGTGATGCTAAAGCATTGACTGATGCATTTAATCCTGATGCTAAATTTAAAGCTGTTGCAAGTTCACTTGCTGGTGTTGCTGGAGGATTTAGTGCTTTACAAGGCTCAATGGCTTTATTTGGTGGTGAAAATAAAAATGTAGAAGCTGCTTTATTAAAAGTAAATGCTGCAATGGCATTGTCTCAAGGTTTACAAGCAGTAGGAGAATCAGTTGACTCGTTTAAACAATTAGGTGCTGTAATTAAAAATACAACAGCATTTCAAACAGCAAATAATGCAGCAACTAAAACCGCTGCTGCACTTCAAAGAGCATTTGGAATAGAAGTTGAAGTAACATCTACTGGATTTAAAGTTTTAAAAGGAGCTATTGCTGCAACAGGTATTGGCTTATTAGTTGTAGCACTTGGAGAAGTTATTCAAAACTTTGACGAAATTAAAAAATGGATAATGAATTCTCCTCTTGGTGCATTGGCAAAAGGAGTAGGATCATTAGTAGAGGCATTTACAGATTTTCTTGGTGTAACAAGTGAAGCAAAAAGAAACTTAGATGCAATATCTACTGCAAATGCAAGAGCAAATGAAGATATTACTAATAGAATAAAAGTATTAAAGGCGCAAGGTGGATCTGAAAAAGAAATCTATGATCTTAAAGTACAACAAACAAATAATGAACTTGCTACTTTACGTAAAGCATTAGAAGTTAAAGGAACGTTAACAGATGAAGAGCAAAAAAAATATAGAGAACTTAAAAATGATCAATTAGTTGCAAGTGCTGAGTACAATAAAAAAGTAGCTGATGATAATGCAAAAGCTGCTGAAAAATCTGCTGCTGCACAAAAGAAAGCAAATGATGAATATATTGCTCAAAAGAAAAAGCATGATGAACAAGTTGCTGCAGATACAAAAACAGCAAATGAACTTTTACTTGATTTACAAAATCAAAAAGCATTAGCAGAATTAGAATCAGAAACTGATAAGGCACTTAAAAAGGCTGAAATAGATAAGGACGCTAAATTAAAAGAAGTTGATGCACTTCAAATTCATGAAGATGCAAAAGTTGCATTAAGAAAAGCTGTTCAAGAAAAATATGACGCTGATGTAAATGAAATAGATACTAAAGCAAAAGAAGAGAGAACTAAAAAAGATAAAAAGTTTGAAGAGGAGTTGCAAGGTATATTATCTGAAACAAGAATTGCTAAATTAAAAGAAGGAAAAGAAACTGAATTAGGTAAGCTTCAAGAAGATCTTGATAAAGCAACAAAAGCAGTAATTGATAACGCTGATTATACTGAAAAGCAAAAAGGTGAATTAATTACAGCATTAAAAGATAAATACTCTGCTGAAGTAGCCGACTTAGATGATAAATACACTAAGATTGCTGAAGATAAAGAAATAAAAAGATTAGAGGACATTACTAAAAATGAAGATCTATCTTATGCTGTTCGTAAAGATGCTGTAGATAAGCAAATTGAATTAAATGAAAAATTGCATAAAGACGGAAAAATAAGTGATGAGGAGTATACAAAAAATTCTAAGGTTTACGCAGATGCACGTATTGAAATAGGTAAAAAAGAACTTGCAGCAAGAGAAGATACAGCTGGTAAAATATCTTCTACATTTAAAAATGTTGCCAAAGCAATTGGTGAAACAACTGTTGCTGGTAAAGCCGCTGCTATTGCAGCTGCAACTATTGATACTTATTTATCTGCAACTGCTGCATTTAGATCATTAGCAGGTATTCCAATTGTTGGTCCTGTATTAGGTGCTATTGCTGCTGCTGCTGCAATTGTTGCTGGTATTAAAAACGTTAAAGCAATTTTAGCTGTACAAACCCCTGAAGTTCCTGGTGGAAGTGCTTCACCTGGATTTGTAGATATACCATCACCTGGTGCTCCTCCATCTGTTGGTGGTGCAATACCTTCTACTGGAGGTGGTGGAGGTGCTGCTCCTGATTTAGGAAATGGTGGAGGTGGATCTACTGGAGGTGGTGGAAACGGTGGTGGTGGTAGTCCATCAATTAGAGCATATGTTGTAGAGACCGATATTAGTGGATCACAAAAACGTATTGGTGAAATTCAAGATCAAGCAAGATTTGAATAAATGATAATCTTTAACAATTAAACTATTTAGAAGTATGAATTTAGAATTACCTGTATATATGCTTGACATATCTGATGATCTTCAAGATGATGCTCAAGTAGATTTTATATCATTGGTAGATAGACCTGCCATTCAAAGAAATTGGAATGCATTTAATAATAAACAAAAGTTTGAAGTTGTTAATGAAGATATGCGTATCATTAGTGGTCCGATTATGCTTGCTGATACTCCTATTTTTCGTAGTGACGCTAACTATGGCGACTATTATGTGGCATTTACTGGAGATACTATTCTCAAGATCATGCAAAAGTACTTTAGAAAAGGATTCCAAAGCAACGTAAACATGATGCATGATGGTCAATTAACTTTAAATGATGTAACATTATTTGAGTCATTTCAAAGTGATGAGAAGAGAGGCATTATGCCAATGAAAGGATTTGAAGATGCTCCATGGGGTTCATGGTTTGGATCTATGGTTGTAAATAATGAGCAAGTTTGGAATGAAAAGGTTAAGACTGGAGAATTAAAAGGATTCTCTGTTGAAGGTCTTTTTAATTACAAACCTAAAGAAGTTATCAAGGCAGCGTCAATGATTGATGAGATAAAAAGAATTTTGTCTCAAGTTAAGTGATAAACAATTGATTTTTTAACTATATAAAACAAAAAGTATGAACGCGAAAGAAGCGATATTACAATTAAGAGCATTATTCGTAGACGATAATGTTGCACCTGTTGAAGTAGAAGCTGAAGTTGCACCTGTTGAAACAAAGGTGGAAATGTCAGAATACTCTTTAGCAGACGGATCTAAAGTTGAGATTTCAGCTCTTGAAGTTGGCGGAATGGTTAAGTTAGCTGATGGTACAGTGCCAATGTCTGGTGAGTATCAATTATCTGATGGTACTTCTATGCAACTTGATGAGAATGGAATTATCATTGAATTAGCATCACCAAAAGAAGATACACTTCCAGAAGAGATGCCTGTTGATCCAATATCTCCAGAAGATATGGGAGCTGGTATTGACAAAAAGATGCAAAAGATGTCTGAAGATTTTGAAGTTAAAATAGCAGAATTAGAAGAGTCTAAAAAAGCATCAGAAGAAAAGGTTAAAGAATTAGAAGCTAAAGTAAAGCAAGGTTTTGAACAAGTAGCTACATTAATAGAAGCACTTTCAAGCACGCCATCTGCAGATCCTATTCAAAAACCAAATTCTTTTAATTCTTTTGTACAAACAAAGGATATTAAAGAGCAAAGATTAGAAAAATATAGAAACGCAATTTTAAACATTAAAAATTAATAAAAAATGTCATTTTCAATTAGTACATTAACAAATTACACTAAAGAGAACGAAGCACAGTTAGTGACTTCATCTGTTTTAGGTGCAAAAACTGCAGCTTTAATCAAAAGTGCAGGAAACGTTATGGTTGGAGTTAAATCAGCTCAAACAATCAACGTTATGGACACAGACGCTTTCTTTCAAGCAGGTGGTACTTGCGGTTGGAACGCATCAGGTACAACTTCTTTCACTCAAAGAGTTGTAACAATCGGAAAAATTAAAGTTCAAGAAGCTTTATGTCCAAAAACATTAGAGTCTAAGTATTTACAAAAGGCATTGCCTACTGGATCTACTTATGATTCAATTCCTTTTGAGCAAGATTTCACAGACAAAAAAGCTAAGACTATTGCTGCTCAATTAGAGACTGCAATCTGGCAAGGTGATACTGCTTCAGCTAACGGTAACTTAAATAAATTTGATGGTCTTATCAAATTGATTGGTGCAGCAAGTGGTGTTGTTGATGCAAATACTTCAACTTATATTTCTGGTGCTCCTTTAAGTTCTATCACTGCAGCTAACGTTGTTAGTTTAATGGATGGTGTTTACAAAGCAATACCTGCAAAAGTTGTATCTTATGATGATATGGTTATTTTCTGTGGTGTTGATACTTTCAGAACTTACACTATTGCATTAAAGAATGCTAACATGTTTAATTATGCTTTTGATGGTAAAGCGGATAGCGAATTTGTATTACCTGGTACTCCAATCAAAGTGATTGCAGTTAACGGATTAAACGGTACAAATGATGTTTATGCTTTAAGATTAAGCAACTTGTTCTTAGGTACAGATTTATTAAATGAGGAAGAGAAATTTGATATATTCTTTGCTAAAGAAGCTGATGAGGTAAGATTTGCAGCAGAATTCAAAATGGGCGTGAATATTGCATTCCCAGATGAAGTTGTAAAGGTAGCGATCTAATTATAAGGGGGATTGAAATATATCCCCCATTTTATAAAAATTAAAAATTTAATATTATGCCATGCGCATTAACACAAGGATATACTTTAGATTGCCGCGATAGTTTAGGCGGTATTGTAGAAGTATATTTTACAGAAGCTGCAAACGTAACTACCGTTACCGAAGCAAGTGGAGTAATTTCCGCAATAACAAAAGCAACAGGCAAACGCTTTTGGAAGTATGAATTGGTAAAAGATACATCAATGTTGAATCAAACTTTGAATGCATCTGTTGCAAATGGTAGTACTTTCTATGGCCAAGAGTTGCAAATTGTATTAAACAAATTACAAACTAACACAAGAAATGAAATCTTGTTATTAGCTCAAAATAGTTTAGTTGCTGTTGTAAAAGATAGTAACGGATTGTATTGGTATATCGGAAAAACAAGAGGAGTTGACATGACTGCAGGTGCTGTATCTACTGGTACTGCTCAAGCTGACAGAAGTGGTTTTCAATTGACTTTTACTGGTTCTGAACCAGCATTAGCGCCATCTGTGTCTTCATCTATTATAGCTGGTTTATTAACTACAGTATAATTTAGTTTTTCATAGGTTTATAGGTTTAGCCCCCATTCCTTAATTGGTTTGGGGGTTTTTTAATGTAAATATTATTACGTTCTGCTATTTAGATATATGATTAGGTTAACTATTGGCAATACTCAGAGCATTATTTTAACTTTAACTGAAAAACAGTTACTTGCAAATCCAAATTATTTATTTGTGTATACTAATCGTAGCGCAAATACAACAATAAGCTTTGTAGTTTTAAATAATGCTGATGTATCTTTGTTTAAAGACAGGTACAACAAGTTTTCAGTAGTAACTAATGACAAATTTGCTAATGCTTTGACTGGTCAATATGACTATGAGATCTATGAACAAGCAAGTACATCAAATTTAGATCCAACAGGATTAAATATGTTAGAAAGTGGAATAATGGAATTAGTAGGAACTGCATTTTCATATACAAAGTTTTCAACAACAGACACTTATACAATTAGACAATGATAGATTTAAGAGTTTTAAGTTTTGCAGAAGCTAAACAGCCAGAATTCAAAGAAAAAAAAGGTGTTGGTTACATGCAATACGGCGATAAGAATGATTATCCAACATATTTGGTAGATCTATTTAATAAATCAGCCAAACATAATGCAATTGTTAAAAGCAAAGTACACTATATTACAGGAAATGGTTGGAAAGGTAGTGAACAAGCTCAAACATTTATAGAAAAAGTAAACAGAGTTGAAAGTCTTGATGAAATTACTCGTAAAGTTTCATTAGATACTGAACTTTTTGGTGGATATTACTTAGAAATTATATGGTCAATGACTGGTCAACTGTCTGAAATATGGCATATTGATTATACAAAGATTAGAACTAACAAAGATAATACTCAGTTTTGGTACAAAGATAACTGGGAAGATAGAAATGAAAAAGAAAAAGTATACACTTCATTTAATACCTCTTTAAAAACTGGATCTCAAATACTGTATGTTAAAGAATACCGCCCAAATATGGGTATTTATTCTTTGCCAGGATATTTTGGAGCATTAAATTACATAGAATCAGACATAGAGATTTCTAAGCATGTATTAGGTAA
>Ga0209191_1000441_pt1 | contig 32598 bp, 14 predicted proteins | sample S_130626_EF_Meta_FD_187320 | JGI IMG/M metagenome (GOLD analysis project Ga0209191, IMG submission 187320) | Freshwater microbial communities from Lake Simoncouche, Canada to study carbon cycling - S_130626_EF_MetaG (SPAdes) (version 2) | ecosystem: Environmental > Aquatic > Freshwater > Lake ...
CTATGGTTAACTGTGTTCCGTCAAATCTGTTAATTATATAGGCCATGTTCGCTCCAAATTCCTTTTATGCTACAAATGTCCAAGCATTTGCAATAATTTGATAAGTTTTAATCAATCTTGTTATATTAGTTGCAGAGCCAGGAACGGTAAGGGTACTAAAACTTATGTTGGTCACTGCTGCACCTGTTCCACTCGGAGTATTAAATGTAGCTGTTGATTGATTTAAGTTTGTATTTAGGTTAACGTCTGTATTTAAATTACTAGTAACTGTACACAATATTCTAGCTACGGTTCCGTTATCGTACTCTTCTACTGGTGCTAGATCTGTTAGCCAAACTGCAATGTCATTGTTTGAAATACCGTCACTGATGTCAAAAGTAAATGCTAGACTTCTTGCACGTAATTGAGTATCTACGTAATTTTTTGTTGCAGCGTCGGAAATCCCTATCGGTTCTCCCATGTCTGTAATTCTTGGAAGTCCTATAAGAGTAATGTTTCCGTTGCCGTTGGGTTCTAACTCAAGATTTCCATTAACGTCTAATGTAGAAATTCTATTAGAGTTTATATAAACATTATCGATGGTAAATTCTGCCTGCGTACCAAAAATTTGAATGCCTGTTGCCAGTGTAACTGCATTGGTCAGTGCAAAGGTGTCGCCTTGTTTACGTAATAGTGCAATACCACCTATACTAAAATATCTATCTTCTGCTAGATCAATATTTTCGCTGCTGACCCATGCCTGTTTAGCATAATTCCATATTAATTCTTTATCGGCAGTGGCCTTTAAAACTATACCACCGTTGTTGGCTTCTTCATTGGTTAATACAGTGCTGTCTGATTTTATACCTAATTCAATGAATTTATTTTCAACTCGCAGATTAGAAACGTCAACTGCTACAGTATTTCCCAGCACAGTTAAATCACCGTTGACAGTTAAATTGCCGCCAGTAACAACTTGACTAGATGTAAATCCATCATAAATCTTTACTGTCTGACTGGCTGGCTCAATTGTTATAGCATCATACTGATTGCCACCTGATCTGGCGCTGATTACTATTGTTTTATTTTGACCTGTATTTTGTAATAATAAATTACCATTTACTTCTAATAACTTTACATTGCCACCGGTGCCAACTTCTATGCCATTGTTAATTTTAACACGGCCATCGATTTCACTGTTTGTGTCATTGCGAATATAGGTAGTAGCAACAGCACCTCCTAATTGTTCTGCATTGGTAGCGGTAACATTGAATTTTATTCCGGCTAAACTACCTGCATTAAATCCGGGAATGATTGTTCCGCTAAATCCTGCAATAGGAATTTTAGGAGTAAATTCTGTACCAGAACTAGAAAAAATACCTATCAATGTTCCATTGTTGTAGAGACTGGTTATAACCTTACTTTGATTTAACGTATCTAAAATAGTTGTTACTTTAATCCCGCTTAGGCCTTGACTAACTCCATAGGACGGTCCTAGAAGCAAGGTATTGGTGCCGTCATAGAAATATAATTGCTTGTTGGTATCATCAAACCACAAATCACCAGGAGTAAGTGTTGTAGGCTGATTTGCGGCAATTGTTGCAGAACTAACGGGTTGGAATGCTGTTCCGTTGTATACTTTTAGTTTTAATTCTGCAACATCAAACCAAATTTGTCCTCTTACGGGCTTAGTTGGTCTTGCTGTGCTGGAAAAATTTTCTAGCAGTTTAACAAGATTCTCATTAAATGCTTCTCCGAACCCGCTGTAGTTTTTGCCGATAAGAGTAAGATCAGTGGTCAAATTATCTATTTGACCATCTGATACTGTTGTTAAAACCGACCCATCTGATTTATTAATTAAGTATGCCATTGTTGTCTCTTAGAATATTGGTGGTCCTGAACGGATAATATAATTCACAACCAAGTAAGGATTCATAATAGAAAACGGTTGACCTAGTTGGGCTGACGTGTACCCTTGAATTCCACCCGAAGTTGGCAAGTACTGTGTCTGTCCAGGAGTAGTAGGACCTCTGCCTAAAAAACCACCGTCTGCAACCGCAGTGTCTTCTGGGGCGGTGGTCGCTAATCTTGTAACATAGTATTGATCAAATCCTTTTGTACCATCACTTTTTAACGCTTTTAAATCGTGTTCGTGCTGTGGTATATTTGTAGGGATTAATGTATTTTGGTAATCACCTTTTGATCCGCCTAATGTGGATGCTTGTGTATCATCGACTCTAGGTAATAAAGTTGCAATACCGGAGCCAGATCCTGGTCCAGTGGCTGTAAACACAACACCTACTGTGCTGCTGGCGGCACCTATTGTGGTCCACGCTGTAGTACCTACGCTGGCAATCTTATATCTTCTAGTAGCAACAAAACTTCCAGCCGGAACTGTTTCATTAGTAGGAAGACCGCCGCCACCGTCGACAAATCCTCCAGCAATCGGAACTGTCGAGTTGTTATCCATATCATGTTTACCAAGCGGAAAACGACCACGCATATCAGGTAACACAAATGTTAATCTAGTCGGAGTTTGTTGACCTCTAAAAGGAACACCGTAGGTATCGCCAATAATGTTATATAGATCTCGATATTTTGCAATTTCTTGCTCACCGCCATCACACAACAAATATCCAAACGGTGCCGCTGCTCCGGCAAAGGGCAATATTGTTCCTACCGGAACACCTAGATCTCCAACAAACACATCTCTAGACTGTTTTAATAAACCTTCACCTGCTCTGAATACCAATGTGTAGTCATCTTTTTTACTTTTATTAGGACTCGGTTCTACTCTGTTGGAAATGATACCAGATGTAATAACAGTGTCAAAAGTTTTAGTTGTTCCCCCTACCTGGCCATCAAAGGTAAGACTTAACGCGGTAACATCGCCTTGCATTCTAAAAGTTGTTGGAAATCGTAAATTAGTAGCAGTGGTAGCATTTCCAATAATATTTCCTTCAAGTGCGCCAACGATTGTGTCAGCTACCAAAGTTTTTGTTCTAACGGTATTCCATCTTTTAATTTGTGTACCGCTTTCATATTTGTCTGTTTCTCTTGGTTCAATTGTGTTAACAAGTGTAGAACCGTAGACTTCTAGATTTTTTCCTACTAGGATATTTTTTGATACAGCTATGCCGCCCGCTGTTCTTATACTTCCATTATTAAAATTAGTACTCTCGGTGGCGTTGGTTAAAATCAAACTTCCGTCTGTTTTAATATTTCCACTGACAGTTAATGCCTCGTCAGGTGCTTCAACATTAATGCCCACTGTGGTATTGACAATTTTTACAACTGTATTAGGAATACCATTCCTGTTTGTTTGCAAATCTATGCTAGAGCCCGCAGTTGCATTATAAATCTTAGCTGTAGTTGAGCTGCTGGATAAACTGAATGTTCCGTCTACACCCAATGTTAATCCTTCGTTGTTGCGAATATTAAATGCTTGCTCTGTAGTGTTTACAGTATCGCTACGTAAAAATTTAGAGGAGCTGATTGCAGTTCCAGCAATGTTAAGAGCATCTGCTGATATTGCAGTTCCGTAGAATTTAGGGAGAAATCCGCCTTCGCCTATGTCTAACGATGTAATATTAATACCAGTCTTGATTGCAGGGAATCCGCTGATAGTGTTCTTTGGAGTAAAACTGTCTTTGCTAAAAATAAGGATAGGACTATCTTCAATGTAGAATGTTAAAATAACTCTATCATAGTTGTCACTGTCAATTACAGATTCAACAACTGGACCGCTTCGTAAACCTGAAGAATAATTAGGTCCAATTAAAATCCAGCTTGATCCAGAGAATACATATAGTTGTTGATTAGTAGTATCAACCCAAAGTTCACCGACTCGGCTTGCTTCGACACTGGGCTCACTGGTGCTTTTTTGAATATTAGACGCTGCTTTCCATTGCGTGTTATCCCATATTTGCAATACGCCAGCGGCGCTGTCATACCACAATTGTCCTTCAGTGGGATTAGCCGGCGCCATAGATCCTGCAAAATTTTCTAATACTGCTAGGAAGTTTTCTGCAATAATTTGTCCGTAACCCGTAACGTTTCTACCAGGAAATTTTAAACTGGTATCTGTGTTGGAGGTGTTGTCATATACCGTAATAGGTACTTTGTTTTCTTTGTCTGTAAAATTAACAATATATGGCATGTTTAGACCTCAGTAAAACCAGTTAAACTCTGTACACGTATTGTATAGTCTACTTGAAGTAATCTATTCAATGACTTTTGAACAGGGTGAAAAACCACATGAGTTAACAGTTTTCCTTCTCCGTTAGGGTTATAGCTTTTTAAACCTAGTTCGTCAAATACAAAACTGCTGTTCATATCTTGACTGTTATCAAATGCTTCTTGACCCACAGGCTCACCGTAGTCTAACAAACAACTGATAACAATATCGCTGTAGGTTGCACCGCTGACATGACGTATTTCCATTTTATTTCTTGTTGGATCTACGTTATCAGTGGCATTTTGATCAACGGTTTTAGCATAGGTTTGATTGTACAATCCTGTATTAACACCAATGGTATTTGGAGTTAAGTAGGTAATTAACCCTGTAGGATCAACAGTGGTTCCGCCACTGCCAAACGCCATTTGATAAATCCAGCCCTGTCCTTGATTTGACAAGCTGTTAACCATTGCTACACTCATGTTTTCGTAGTGGATAGCATTGCGTTTATCAATAAAAACTTCTTTGGTTTCAGGATCAAAAATTTTGATATGGCCTTGAAAATGCCAGCCTGTAGACTCGTTAGGGCGTTGGTTTTCCTGCGGGTTTTGGTGTTTCATAGTCGGTTCACTTGTTTTTTTCTGTTCCATAGTATATTTATTCAGGCAGCTCGGTGCTCTTTTGTTTTAAAAATTCTGGAATTACTCCTAGATTTTTAAGCAGGGTTTTACCCGAACTAGCTAGACTTTCTCCTCTATCATACCAAACTTTTCCTAGTTTTCTTATGATTGTAATACGTGTTCCTGCAGGAACTGTGTCGGTTAATCTAATATATGGATTTGTTCCGTCGACTGTAAATTCAGGCTCTAATTCAACGTCTGCTTGAGGGCTTGTTATATTTAGAGTCTGATCATAGACTGTAACGGCATCTTTACGAAGACGTTTACCAGCAACAAAAACTTCTATTTGATTGCATCCATCAAATTCAACTGGAATTGTATTTCTAGTCCAAGTTTTTTCACTGAGTAGTGGGACATATGACAGTGGGCCGATTAATAAACTACTGCCGTCACTGACAAAATCCAATCTTTCCTGTTCTTCAGTATAAGGTAAACTTTCAACTCGACTTACATCAACTACAGGAGTACCAGCAGTATAAAGTTCTGCAATTGCAGTTCCTGAACTTCCTCTTCTTAGTTGAGATAAAATATTTCCATTTTTAGCATAATAGTCAATGCGTTCGCCGTTGATGTAAACGGTGCCTGGAATATTTCTTGATGGAATCGGATCAAATAGGCCTGATGCATCTGTTAAGGAAATTTCCTGGTTGTAATAATATAAATCATTAACCAAAGTAACTGATTTATCTATGCTGAATCGTTTAAAGTGATGTATGTTTAACATATCTTTGAACACTTCAAATCCTAGGCTTTGTCTTCTTATATAATTTCCAAACTGTACAATTTTAATTGTGTCTGTTAATACTGTGGGCTTTTGTAAGTAAACAAAATTTCTAGGAATAGAAACTTCATAATCTCTTTCTTGAGTTAATCTTTGGCCGTTTACATATACCCAAATATAACTTGCACTAACTGGTTCTCTAGAAAGTTGGTAACTAGATTTGCCGCCTGCATATTCGTCGCTGATGATATTCATATTTGGATACTCGCTGAACCAAGTAACTGTGATTTCATCACCTTGTTGCAGCGTAGTTGTACTGTCATTTTCTATAAAACTTGTTCCAGCAAATACAATATTGTTGTTTTCAAATGTATACTGACTACCTACATCAATAACAATTTTAATTTCGTCACCGCTTGTTAATACTTCTGTAGATACAGTTATAGAGTTGTTATTACCGTCGTAGATATAATCTAAAATATATCGCAATGGTTGGTTATTAACAAAGACTCCAATGTTTTGTCGAGTAGCAATATTTGCTAGTTGAAGAGGATCTTTTAAAATGTTAATAACATTATTTGTACCATCATACGTAACAAATTCAGTTTCTGGGCCTGTTAATTTAATTCCGTTAATTTCGACAAGAACTGATCCAGTAGCACTGGCTCTTTGTAAGTTTACAAACTTATCAAGATCATAACTTAATGTGCTTCCATCAAATATCAAAACTTGATTGTTTACACGTACCACAGACTGTTGACTAGAATCAACATCAGCGGATGCTCCTAAACAAACAATTTTTACAATTTGTCTACGCTCTGGACGAGTAGAAAATTGAATTAAGGTCTTTTCTGTTATGTCAGTTACGTCGGTACTATTGATAAACAACACATCAACTTGTAAACCATCAACAGTTACCAATACACTGGCAGTATCTGCATAATTTGCTTTTGTTAAGAAATTAGCAGTTTCACCGTCTGCTTCAAATTCTTGATAGTCTAATAATGCGGCGCCGCCTACACCGATGGCTAAAATTTCTATAACGCTTCCTGCTGGAGGTGCATCTGAAAAAACCACTTCATTGGTATTGTAATCAATGACATATGTTAGGATACTATCGGTACCGTTATATTTAATTTTGTCAACGTAAACCATCAATGATGCAGATTCTAATATAGCTAAACCTATTTTAAAATTTCTAGTACTACCATTGCCATTAAGAATTCTTGATTGTAACGGAGCTGCTCCAGATTGTACTGTATGGAACACTTTGATGCTAACGCTTTCTAAGACCTGTCCAGGAATGTTTTCTTCTGGAGCAGGTACTTGGTCCGGCCCAATAAATTTGCCGCCGTCAATGCTGATATCTTCGGCCATTGTGCCTGTGGCTGTTACATAGGCTCCACTAACAGCACTGAGACTTCCTCCAGAAAGATTTGTATCAATAATATTAATGTCAGTGATATTGACTGTCCCGTCACTTTCAAAAGGCCTGAATATCAAAGTATCTCCAGGATTAACTGTAATATATTGGCCAATCTCAACATTTTTAGTTACGCCATCACCAATAAATGTAGGCATCTGAGCATGAGGATTTAATATTATTGTTGAATCCCAATTTGTAGAACCGTCAGGGTAAACAACAAAGCTAGGATCATCTATACGCACTGTCTCCGGAACTGGGGTCCCAGGATCAAATACAACCCTCGGTGCTCCTGCAGAATCTAATGTGTCAATACTGCGAGAAACACCATCGCCTACTCGTTTTAGATATACGGAAATTCGTTGACCTAAAGCTGGCGCTTCTGGTAGTGTTACATAGTTTGTACTGCCGTCTGAGATATAGTGAAAATCATTATTAGATTCTACACTGTCCCAGGTATCAGTAAACCAAGGTAAGGCATCCCAGCCGCCGCTGACATCAAAAGTAGTACCTTGAATCTGGACTCCTCCAAAGTCAATTCCTGTCATGAGTTGATTTACTTCTTTACCCAACATACCTGCTGTTGGACTATAGTACTTGTTAATTCTGTCAACTGCGTCTAAAACAGAGTTATCTTTTTCATAGGAAATTGTGATAACATCGCCTGCTGTTGGCAATGAGTTTAACTTTAATTTTCCTCTTAATAATTCATAGGTGTCAGTTTCTAAGGTATAAAATGTTAAAGAATAATCACTGTCTAATATTATTTCACTATTGATGATTACAGATATTTTAGTCTTATCTCTTGTAGGAGGATAATTTAAATCAAATATTGCAGTAAACCCGTCAGTTGTGAAAGTTTGTTCATATTGATAGTTAGAATAAGAACCGTCTTTGGTTATTCTATCAAATCGTAATGCTAGATTAAAAGATCTAACTTTTCCGTTACCTAGTATCGGTGATGCTTTAGCAATATTTGTAGACGATGCATTTCCGCCAATTAAACTAACTGCGGCTGTGGTGTACCCAGATCCAGCGGTCAGCATTTTAATTCCAGACACCTTACCGTTAGATATGTAGGATTGAGCTGTAGCTCCGGTGCCATCACCGGTAATAAAAACTTTGGGTGGAGTTTTATAATCACTACCTTGATCAGACAATTGAATATCTATTATCTCGTATCCATTGTTATCTTTCCACCACTTGTATGGATATACATCCAATTCTTTAGAATTGGCCAATACAGGCAACACCTGTTTAGTTTCTTTGTCATATTTAGGTGGAACATCAAAGTCAGTTATCGCTGCTCCTTGACGATCAATGTCTGTATATCTACTTGTGTATTCTCTAATGGTAGTTCTAAAAGGTTTTACTTCTTCTAGGTATTGCTGGAAACTAGCCAGATTGTCATTCTTATAATTTGGACGTTGATCTAAATCTCCAACATTGTGTACAGCATTTAAGAAACTGGTTTTAAAAGCCCAATCAATATATAACTGTTCTGAGAACACATACTTCATGCTGGTAAAGAATAATTTATTCCATTCAACATTTAAATCATCAATAAAAATATTATACTTTACAGCATCTAAAATATTTCTCAGTTCTCTAGTTGGTTGATTGTCATAGACTTCTTCATCGTAGGTGGCAACATAGTCATAGACTTTTATATTGAATAAGTCTTTAGATAATTCGATGGTTCCGTTCTGTCTTCCTACCAATTCATAATTAGATAGAACACTTCCGGTTCCGGCCGCTACTCGCTGTAACAACGCCCATCCGCCATTGGCATATTCTCGAACTCTTACTACATCTCCTAATTCAAAAGAATAATTTATTTCTTGAAAAACATCGGAAATTTCTCTAACAATTCTAGTTGTAGAATTAAATCCAATTGCATACCAATCTAGATAGTTCCAGTAGTTGGTTGTATTAAATGCCTGTACTTTAGATTTAAAAAATCCTTCTCGTACATTGTCCCAATAATATATAGTCCAGTAATTGTTAAATGTGGAATCTGTTTTTACCAGTACTGAAAAGCTACGCACCGAAACATCTGCTGTTGTATATTTTCTTCCTTTTTGTAAAACAGTAACAGAAGCTATTCTTCCTTGATTGTCTAATACCGCTTGTGCTTTTACTCCGTTTCCGTCGCCAGTAATCACCACCGGTGGAACTGTTCTATAACCAAACCCAGGATCTATAACATCAATTGTGTCAATTACTCCGTCTACAACATTTGCAGATAATGTAGCAGGTTTTACCCTTACAATACCTACTTCGGATAATTCTTCGTATGTATCAATAGATAGATCATACAAATTTAAAGAAGAACTAGGAAGAGGATCTATCTTGTTAAGATATTCAAAATCAATTAGATCAACAAAAGGTTTAGTTGTCAAGATAGAATTAATTCTATCAATAACAATTTTTAAAGCTGTTGCTCTGTTTATAAAAATAGTTTGTATTGGTCTAAAAGCTAATCCATATCTTTGTTTAGGACGCAACGACGGATCTGGAACTGGGTTACCTGCTTGATTAAATCCTACCAAGCTGTCTATCCATTTTTGTTCTAGAGTCTCACTAGGCAAGCTAGATGCTTGCCCTTCTGTTAGCAATTGGTATTCAGTGTGAATAACATTGGGAGTTCTTTCTGCTTTATAATATTCAATATTAAGCAGAGCAGAGTTTCCTTTAATTACAGAATCAAAATTGTAAGCAAGGAACGTGTCTTTGTCAATAATTGCAATGATTGGCACGCCTTCGCCGATAGGATTAACTATCGAAGATGCAATATTAGCTGCTGAAATTTTTCTACCCGGAATTCCTTGAGGAATAACTGTTTTATTTTTTACCCAGAAATAATATTTTGTACTTGACTGAAGTCCTGTTGCAGAATTAGTAAATCGCTTGATGCTGTAAACAGCATTAGCATATGCAGGCTGTCCTGATATGTTATTAGCCAATCCATCAACTGTGTCTGCAAGTTTATTCCATTCTGTTGGAGACACTGAGCTTTCTACCCATTCGTAAATGTCTATAGAAGCCCCAGGTGCTAGTTGATTCCACATACCTGATCGATACGCAACATCTCCTTGTTCATGAGATATCCATTTTACTTTATTTAAATCCCACCATAACGATCCAACGTTCTTTTCAAACCATGCCTGATCTGTATCTACAACAACTTGATCTGTTCCGTTGGTGTATGTTGCAGGATCATAAGGTGTTTTAAATTTAATTTCTTCTTCGGCCGATCCAAGAATCTTAAATTTATTTGTGTCAATAATATCAACATCTGCTAGCTTGACATTTTTTTCATCGTCATACAACGAAATACTCTTTAATAGATCAATGTTAACTAAATCAGTTTCTTGGCCAATTGTGGTAAAACTATTTTTTGTAGGGTCTTTTCTAAAAATTCTGGTGCGGCCAACTTTTTCTCCAGCTACCATATAATCGGGAGAACCTGTTACAATAGCAGAAGCGGTGGCATCTATGGCGTAACCGAATCCTTCATTGTCTCCTAGATCGGCTTGTAATTTTTCAGATAAGATGTAAGTTTGATCTTTTAATTCAAACACATAAACTTGACCAGGATATCCTTGATCTTCTGCAAAGGTTGTGCGGCCTCCATCAAATCTAGTACCTTGACCAATGTCAAACAAGGTAGGTAACATGTACGGAGTATTCTTTGCTCCTACAACGATCCGTTCTGTTCGTTCGCTGATTGACAGTCCAAACCCAAACAATTCATTATTATAAGTTTCATAACTTTGTAATGTTTGTTTCAATCTATATTCAGGAAGAGTAGAATCTGTGTCATATTTGAAGACATACACCGCTCCCTGATTTTGTAGGTTGATATCTGCTTGGGGGCTTGACACAACCAAGGTTGTTCCTGAATAATCTACATCAATAGCAAAACCAAACAAATCGCCTTTGGCTACAGTTTCGTATATAGGGAGGTCGTTGATATCAGCTAAACTACCTGCGTTGATTGTTTGTATTAGGTTATACAATTCATAAGCGTTTTTCTTATAGATATAAACTTTTCCAGAAGATGTTGAAGATTCAACAGTTATTAAACTCCAAGGTGTTCCGGACGGAGAAGGAGTTTCTCCATAACTTCTATAAGAAGAATCAACTCCATTAGATCCTAGTTGATAATAAGAACCGTTGCGTTTAACGGCATCTCCTTGTGCATATTCTTGATATGAATTCCATTCGCCTCTATAATTTGTAAAATACTGCCCGTCGCTTAAAGGCGCACCTATAACTAAAATAGATCCATCTCTATTCATGGCTAGGCTTGAACCAAAGCGATCTCCGCGTTTAACTAATTCTGCTAATTGATCTGCTGATAGCATGCCTTCGGCTAATATTACTGTAGAATCATCAGTGTCACTTATAGAAGGGTTGGAAGGAAGAGAGCTTTGTGTGCTCACAGGATCTAATTTTTGCCATTGTCCTGAATTGATAGTAATTGTGCTGCCATCACCGACTTGATCTTCTAAAGATTGCCATAATGCATTGTCATACCATACTACAGATCCGGCTTCATAGGTGGTAGCACCTGTGGCATTATAAACACCTTTGTAATTTTGATTTTGAACAATTTGCCATTCTTTAGCGATTGTAGGATATTTTTTAATTATGCTATTACCCATAGACAATGGCAATGCTGAAGAGAAATAATAAAGAATACCAGCAGTTGATTCTGTGACCACTACCTTAACATACCTAGTTGTGGCTACATCAAAACTAGATATGTATTGGGTTTGTGTAACTGCTCTATTATCTAGATAATAAGTAACTCCGGTTGTGTATAACGTGCCGCCACTCAATGTGCCATTGATATCATCTGCGCTGAAATTAATAGGATGTTTATTGGTAATTGTTCCTTCTATAGGATTTGGAAAATAAACATTGCTCAGATCAGTTTGATCAAAGATGTAGGTACTGCCAACTTCTAATGTTAGGTTAGGATGATATTGCTCGTTGATATAATATTTGTATCCTGTCTCGGCTCCTTGAGCTGGACCTACTGTAACTGCCAATGTAATTGTTTGAGCTGTATCTGCTGCGATAGGAGCATACTTGTAAAGGTAGACTCTACCAGTTTCATTAAGAGCTCCGGGTGCAGAAATTGCCATGTAATAATTGCCAGAGTCTACACCAAGTACAATCTTTTCACCAAAGTTTTCGTTAGACTCTTGGCGGGGGCTAACAAAGGTAAATTTTTCTACCCAACTTTGTCCACTCCACTCGTACATAGTAACTGCACCTTGCTTTTGATATCCGGTACTTGTGCCTTGGTCATTGGCTGTAATTACTGTTGCTGTTTCCCAGTCTTCGTTGGTTAGATCTATTGTACTGCCGTCGCCATTTATGTCTACCTTGGCCCTCCAAAGTCTACCCTGGTACAATACAATGTCACCTTTATCGTACGAAGCTGTAGTATTAAATATATCTTGATAGTCTGATTTAACACCATTGGCATTTGGAGATCCTACTGCAAGCCAACGTCCGTCAGGACTGATTGCCAGTGTTTCGCCGAACACCTTGTCAACTGCACTGCTTATATTATCTGGTTTTAATAATGTCTGGAATGGTTTAAGGCCTTCAGACCTTTCTAGATAAGCCACTACCATGTTACTGCCGGGCATAGATGATATTGTTTGTGTCAGTATATCAGAATACACTACAGATCTACCGTTGTTCTTTGGCAGTGAGATTCCATATTCTGCAAGATCTGTGACTTTAAACTGGCTTTGTTTTTCTACAACTTCCCATTTGTTAGATTCGTTTTTGTCAATCCAAAGTTTTGCTCCGTCTGAAAGGGCAGCAACTTTGTCAAGGTCTAAACTTTGATACGATGCAAATCTTGCTTCATTGAACAATTCAAGATTTATTACAGTGCTTGGTTCCCACTTAGGCTCTTTGGCATCTTTGGATATTTGAAACGCTAGAGCATTTACATTAGGAACTTCAGTTATTTTATAAAAACCTTGAAGATTCTGCACATTTCTAATACCAAAAATATCTCCAACACTTAGCCCGTGTGGTCTATTAACCACAAGTTCTACTCTGGTTTTATTAACATTTAAATCCATTAAGAACAATAATTTTTCAATGTTGTATCTTAACACTGTCCAAGAAGTTTCTTCAAAGGTAATCCAAACTTGTGTATTTTCTTCAAACGTAGTAATGTCGAGATTTAATATATCATCTCTTGTAGGAAGAATATAATCAACATCTAATACACTAACATACCCTGCTACCCTAGGAGTCAATGCATATTTTTTAACAGGATTGATATCTTTAGTAAACGGAGTTAAGGCAATTGTAAAATCATTTACAGGTACACGAAGATATAGATCTAATACATCTGTAACAGCGTCTGCTGGTGCTAACAATATAGGTTGAGGATTTAATTTTAAATCATTTTTATGAATTCTAAATTCTGTTTCTACTGATTGATCTGTACCGCCAAGTCTGCCTACACGGAACGCCCATTCTTCGTTGAGTTCAACACTGCCGCTGTTAGTCCTACTTAATTTTTCAAATACTTTGGTAACAGAATTAGCTGTTCCTTTTTCTCTTATAAATCCTTGATAAATTCTAAACTGGCTAACATTGTCTTCGGCCATAGCCTGTAGATATTCTCTAGTTTGATATCCAATAACATGTCGACTTAGATCACGTTGACTAGAACCCAGACCGTCTGCATCCGATTCATAATAGTCTTGGAACTGATTAATTCTATAATCAAAATTAGCAACCAATCCTTTCTTAGGATCAGTATCTAACTTTGACCAAACTGTGTCATTGAATGTTTCTGAGCCTTGTTGATTTTGTATGCTGGTCCAGTTATAAGATTTGTAAGCTACGATATCGCCTAGTCGATAATCAGTGTAAGGACTCCACTGTTGAATGTTTACATTGTCAAACAAGAATCCCGGGCTGGTATAATCTCCGTCCCAGTCAACTGTACGGAATCCGCGACTCTTAATACGTTCTTGGCGATAACCTGTAGTCTTGTCATAGATAACATCGTTGAATACTGTGCGATCATCAAACAATACAACATGTTCTTTTAACACATAGTTGAGTTTTAAGAAGTATATACCATCGTTGGTATTTACTGTGCTAACAACTACTTTCTGGAAGTCTCTCTTAACGTTTAAAAATATTGGTAGTAGCGGAGTACCGTCGCTTTGAAAAATTTCATAATCATAAAAACTATCAAATAAATTATCAGGTACACCACTTAATATGTTTACACTAACTTCTTGAGCACTAGGACTCACTGTTAGTAAACTGCCTACTGCCCAGTTGTGTTTTGTCCAGAATAAGAATTCTTTGCAACTGGTCTGCCAGTTATATGCAGTTTGAGTTTCAGAATTATAGCGATCAAAATTAAATCCTATAAATTTTAGGTAGGCTTCGTATCCTAAAATAAAATCTACAACAGCTTGTATCGTGGTAAGAACTGTACCGTAATACATCTTTCGAGTTTTAAGTTTGTCAAAGGTCTTTCTAAAATAAGCATCAACGCCACCAACTACAGGCAGCTTAGGTAACGTCTTCCATAACGATTTATCAAACGTGCCAGCACTGGTGTGAGATTTTAACGCACGATAGTAGACATTTTGAGTTCTAACAATGTCTCCGTTATTGTAAAGTTTATCTGGAGCCCAGTCATAAAATTTTGCACTGACTCCGCCAACACTGGTCAACGGATCAGTACTGCTGGCAACGGCAGGAAAATAATTAAAATATGATAATTGATTGTCATATCCTTTTACCTTCCAACCTTCTGCTAGTTTTTCAATTAGTACTCCGCTGTAAACAAGACTAGCAATAGGAGAACTAACGTTAAAAATAATGTTATAGTTTTCGTTAGGAACATAGATACTGCTAGAAGTTGAGCTGGGATTTTTACTGTCTAACAGATATTTTTGTTCTGTTTGGTCTACAAACCCAGAAATTCTAGATGATAATTTAACATCTAGATTATTAATACGTGTTATTAACTGCTCTGAATCTAAATTTTTACTTTTTATGTAAGTAGAAATAAAAGATATTAAACCGGATGTCTTGAATCCGCTGGATGTAGGAACTTTCATGTCTGAAAGTTTAACAAATATCCCAGTATCATTAAAAACAGTCTGTCCTAATTTATTAACAGTCATTCTAGACTTGTCAAAATTATCAGTGATAAATTCAAACGGCTTTAGTAAAGACAATGCCATTACCACAGAGAACGGCCATTCTGAGCTACTTCTCCAAGCAAACTCAGAAGGACTGATGTCACCTAATTTATAATCTCCATTGTTGTTAACCAATGTGTAATTTGTGGCCATACCGGAGTCTAATGGGCTTAAAAGTTTTCCATCTCCGTCAGCAGGAATGTGATTTAATATCGATGTTCTTGCATACCTACTGTAGGTGCCTGCTCGAGGACCTTGTTTTATAATGCCAAGGCTGATATCTTCCCATAGTATTAGGTTACCAGAAGTATAAGGAGCGGGACCGTATTCACTTTCCCACCATGCGGGTTTTTCGCTGAAGCCTAGCATTTCCCACGGGCAAGTGTGAGGTCGTGTAGTGTCATAGAACCACAGATATGCGCCTCTCCAATAGCCTGGAAGATTTTTTAGACCTGTAGGGTCTGTCATATTACTATAGGTATAGGTAAAACTATTCTCTCTATCAAAATAAAGATCATTGTTAGTATAATCTATATCTGTATTTGCTACCCAGCGCAGGAAGTCTGGAGAAACAATTGCATCTAAATCTTCTTTGGTGTAAAGAGCGTTTCCGTAGTAGCCGCCAAAGATCGCATCTATATCAAACAATGTAGGATTGTATTCTTGTTTGATATTATTGTAAATTCTACGCTCTAATTCTAAAATAGCATCATCTCGGTAGTCATCAAATGCAGAGATAATACTGCCGTCATGACCTTGGATTACATTTCTAGGAACTTGAAATGTATCGTCTAAAAATTTATATGGTAGATATTTTTTGTATAGTCCTAACTTTGTAGGAGTGTAGGGAATATAGTTAAAGGCAGTAGAAACATATTCTTTAATTTTAATAGAATCGCCTTCTGTTAAAGTTACAGACAATCTTACAAAACCAAATGTGTCGTCAAATGTATAGTCTGTGCCGTTGATAAGTTGTGTGTTGTTTAGATAAACATAAACTGCTCTGTCACTAAGATCTGTTAAATTAAATTTTTGACTTAGGGCAAAAACTTTAATTCCCTCATCTTCAACTGTATAATCTATATCGGTGTGAGCACCATTGCCAACCATGTCGGTTCCAGCAAACGGATTTGATATATCCTTGGCTAGGCCCATATTAGAGATAACAGTATCTACAAAATCCGCAATGTTATTCTCGGGTATTGTTTCTGTTATTCTAGTGATAAATTCATTTTTAAATGTTGAATACAATCTAGAATTATATCTTAAGGCTTTGATAAGATTTGTATTTTTATCGCATAGCACATCGATTGCCAACGGTGCTACACCAGAGTGTTTTAAAAATCTTGTGGTTTTATTCTGATATCCATCTATGTTTCTAAGATTACTATTGCCAGGGTAAGTTCCAGTAAATCTATCATCAACATCAAGTGCAAAGCCAACATGATCGATGGCCTGTCCTAATGTAAAAGTTTTTAATTCTGTGTTTAACGGATTTTTTTCAAGTCCGTGTGGTATTGCATAATATCCTTGATCCGGATCTAGGTCAGTAAAAATTTTAACCGAGATAGCATCATTTACAGCAAAAGTATTTGCAAACGTAAATATCCCTTCAATTCGTGTGTAGCTTTCTTTGAAATAAATGCCGTTTAAATAAAATAAAATTTTAGAATTGGCGTCATTAAACAATTCCCAATTCACAGTTGACAATTGAACAGAATTAGTTGCTTCTGTAATGATCTTACTGTCTAATATTGGTTGCAGATATTCAGTATCTGTTGTGATCCATGAATTTCCAAACTCATCTAAAGGATTAAATCTGTAAAATCCAGTGTTTAGATTAACTGTGACTGTTTGTTGATTCCGTGAATAGGTAAATAAATCAGAGTCAAGATTAAATTTAAATTGTATATCGCCGACATTGTCTATGTTTAGATAGTCTAAACTAAAACCTAATTCACTATCAGCAATGCTATTGCCAACCTTATATTCTAAAATAGGGGTTCCGACAAATGTACTAACTGGATAGGAATCTGAATTGCCAAAACTAATTCCGTTGACATCAAAAATGTCAAACAGCGGAACTTGATTTACCTTGGTTTTGTCTTGGCTTCTTACCCAGTTTGTTCCGTTGAAATAATACATCAGACCTTTATTGGCATTACCGGATCTTACTAATACGCATTCGTCTAATAGGGGTTCAGAATCATCTACAGTTTTTAATGCTATTTGTCTACGACTGTTATGTGTAATAAAACTTACCTGATATATTTTATTATTTGTCAATGTATCAGTGTCAGCAATTACTAGTATTCTTGCACCGCTATATAAAAACTCACCATCAATGCTGTAACCTTCACTGCCTTCGATGGTCGAAAACACATCAGTAGTAAATGTATCAATAAAATCAACAGGAGTTTTAGCAACGCTTCCGTGATTGAACAATTGCAAATTAGGTCTAAATTCAATAATAGGTCGCTTGGCTCTAAAGCTATCTCCTGCTTCAAAATCACTGCCGTTGAGTTTATGCGCCTGTTCTAATGTGGCTTTGTGAAACCATCGATTATATCTAGACCAAGGATTACTATCAATACTGGCTCTGCAAATAGTGATGTAATCTTTTTCGCCGGGATAAGCAGTAGCATCATCAAAAGGGTCAGTATCAAATCCTGTATTGTCAAAAATAACTTCTGGAATTTGACTGGTAATGATTGGAACTTCTAAGGACGAGAATTTAATTAATTCGATAGTTCGTCCGACGTTTTCAACTAACCAATTATCTTTGGCATATTTTTTAGGGGTAACGTTGCCGCCAAATCTCACAACCAGTCCGTTGGTAAACTCAACTCCATTACTGCTTGTATAAGTTTCTTTTCCTATAATTTCTTTATCAATATCAATGCTGGTATTGCTGTCAATGTTCTGAATTAAAAATCTACCAAATCTATCAGGATTGATTGCGCTCTGATAATAAAGTATATCCGGAGCATCGTAGGGAACTTCAAATGTAACTGTACCGTTGGTTGCACCGTTATTAGTAATTCCTGAGAAGTAATCAAACTTAGATGTTTGAACACTGTCTTCAACTATTTCCCAATTTGGGCCTTCAACAATTGTGCCGTCGGCGCTGGCGGTAACATAGGTCAATGCTCTCCATAATTTTCCATCGTAGACTGCTAACTGATTTGGAATGTAAGGAAGTTCTGGTCTATATTTTAAACTACCAGTATCGTAGGCAGTTCTAATAAAAAAACCTTCTCTAGGACTGTTAACATTAAATTTATAAGTTTGTCCTCTATACAAAGTAATTGTAGGATTATTTGTTAGACCATCGGGATAAAAAATCCAAGATGATGTCGTCCCTTGTCTTACTCTATAAGAGCTGACAATATCATTTCCTTGACCTAGGACCGTTACACTGGGCGGGCCGCTCGGAACCCAGTAGTATTCACGAAAGTTTACAAACTTGTCCCACTCAATAGGAGGAGCCCAGCTGTAATGTTCTTGACTGGTAATTTTATCATCACGCTCATTAAAGTTGTTGAAAAATTGCAATTGATTTTTAAAATCAATATAGTCATAGAAATTCTCAACTTGTCCTTGTTCGTTGTTGATTACTACGCCCGGCTCAAGCTGATATCTACTTCTTAAGGTGGTATCATCATCGAGATAAATGTCGGAGCCGTTATATGTTTTACCCCAACGACGACCTATATAACCAGTTGTTTTTTGTAAAACACCGGGCTGAACCAAAGGATCGACCACAGCAGCCATGAACTTGTCATTGGTTTCTGTTTTAAATACCTGAGGCAATAGGTCAACGGTTCTTCTAATAGGAAGTCCACTTTGAGGAAAAATTTGATCTGCCATTTCTTATACCTTGATTATGATGATACAATATTTGATGCACTTACACGAATCTCAGAAGCTGAGATCGAAGTTACAATAACAATGTCATCTACTGTTGCTCCACTGACAAATATTTCATCTGTAGAACTCTGAATTTCAAAAAGACTACCAAAACTCTGTGTTGGCTGTCTTGGAACAATTACTAAGTTACTTAAATCCGGAGTAACTGCATTAGTAATATAAGTGATTAATTCGCCTAGATAAAATCTATCTCCAAAGTCCCAATTGGCAACATCGAAGAAATCGTTGATCGCTGAAACAACCCTTACCTTTAGGTCGTTGTCGTTGATTGTTTTATTAGGATTTTTAACTATTTTAAATTGTGCCTGAAGGGCGTATTCAGCTGTTGCGCCAAATAATACTTTGTAGTTTACAGGATGATAAATGATCTCATCACTGATTGATTTAATTTCTCCTAGTGCATTACCAAAACTTATTCTTAGACTGTCGCTGTTCGGCGCTTCTGGCTTGGTTGTTACTCCGCCAGATAGATATTTTCTAAAACTGGTGTCATATGATTTTGTTAATAGATAAACATCAATGATATTGCTTACACTAGGATCGATTCTGCGGTCCACATTAGCGTTGTGAATATATTGGAAAGTTAATCGTGATCTACCAATATTAGCAATATATGTAGGCTCTAGTATAAATGAGTTTGATGCGTAATCTACACGTTTAACACGATCTTCTAGACTGTCATAAAAATACACTAGGTCTCCGTCATTGAAGTCTGTTACACTGACTGAGTTTTCTTGTTGTTCTATTTTTATAACTTCTTGACTATTATCAAAATAATTGTAGATAATATTGCCAAATGAATCTTTGCTTTCGACAAAGAAAATATAAGGTTTTTTAGTATCGGTGTCTAGTCCAACGATTTGTTCAAACGCTTCAGGATTGTCAATTACACCATCGTCATCTCGATCGGCAAATGCAATCTGTACTGCTTCTGCGCTTTGGAAGCCGTCTTCAAATTTAATCGAATCATCTACTTCAAATATCAAAGATTCTTTGATAGGAACAGTATTTGCGGGTTTAGGATTTATGCCTAAAATTCTAATTTGATCTTTGATTACTTTACCAGTTTTACTGTCGTAGATTTTCTGACCAGAATCATAATAGAATCTGTTTTGTTCTAAGCTACCAAAAATATAATTTAAAACTCTCACACGAATTTTATATTCGTCGGCTTCTTTTGTAAATGACAATAACCAACTAGTGTCAACGTTATTATTAGTTGTGTCTCCTGCTTTACCTAATGCAAATGCATTGATTAAATCAATGTTAGGAGCAGTGATAATTTTCCATGTAGATGTTGTTAGGTCAAAACGTAGACCAAAGTTTTTGTTTTCTGCACAAAGGTTAACAATTTGTGTTTCTAATGCATCAGGCAAATTATTAACAAACTTAGGAACAATCCTAGCGGCAATGGCTCCTGTGGGAATAACATCGTTGAAAACAATTGGGCCTTTACCTGTGCTCAATACACCTCTATTTGCATTGGTACCATCGCCGACTACTCTAATAATTTTTGTCCACATGCGATCAGTTTGATCGGGATCTAGCGCATCAGTTGTTACTAATTCTCCGCGTTTAAAACTTTTTCCTGCAGGAGGTACAAATTTTATTAGTGCGCCGGCAGTTACATATTTTAAAGTGTTGGTTGTATATCCACCTACTTTTTGTAAAGTTAAATCAATGGCATTTAAAAAATATCCAGTGCTTTCATTTACATCGCTGGTAATCTGTGTCCAGGTAGTATTTGTGTCAGTGAACAAAATTTTATCATATTTTGTAAAATAATAATTATACACTCCTGTGCTGGTAAACAAAGGTTCTATACTTTGTCTAATAAAATTAACTGAGTCAATTCTATTAATTGGTTTAAACGCTAGACTTTTTTCACTTTCTTGTTTGTATATTAATCCGTCGTCAGCAAAGACATTTACACTGGAATATTTTCCGCTGGCATCAATAATATCAAAATTGCGTGATACTCCGCTGCTGGTTCTATTAACTGCTTTGACTTTTAAAATGTCTTGGCTGCTGGTTAATGGCGCAAGATTATAATCTTCCGCCGTAATCATTCTGTTCTGAGTGTAGTATTGTGCTGGGGCTTTTGTTCTAATGCTTTCAACTGATTCAGCAGGAACACTGTTGCTGACTGTATATTTTAAACTCATGCTAATGCTGAGTGTTTGTTTAGTGCCAGACTTGCTTACATAAGGAACATTGATATTAATTCCTCGCATTTCATTAGGCAAAATGCTATAAGACAAACCATTGCTGGTACGGTAATAAACACGGAACGGGCCTTGAGGTAAGTTTCCATAAACTCCGTCAGCAAAAACTAAATCTATCCGGTCGCTGTTTTTTGTAGATATTGCATAGATGTTTCTAATATTTTTTTCTATAGAGTTGTAGGCAATATTGTTACCGGTAAGAGCTGAAACCTTAGTCCACTGGTCTTGTTGAGCACCGTTGGATGCTAAAGAAAATAACCAAACGTCGTCGTTGTTGATATTATTAGCATCTACTGAGACTTTTTCATTGGTAGTTGGAACTGCTACTGAAAAGTCAGCAAGTTCTAAACTACCTTGTTTAAACATAAAATAGAACCCGGTATTGGCACTTGACGTTCCCTTACCATCATTTCTATAAATGAATCCAAGTTGATTGCCAGGAAGTGGTGCTTCTTCGTAGATTTCTTCGCTGCCTTTAAATGCTGTACTTACTAGCTCAAAAGGCATGCTTCGGCCGGCAACGTTTTTTTCATAGGAAAATATAGGAATATCTCTATTGGCTGTACGGAAACGATATTGTTCTGTAGGAATTCCCTGTATTGAAGCATCACCTTGACTGCGGCCAAATTCTGTATTGTCGGACATGGCAGCATTTAACACAGCAACAAATTGTTCTTTCCAGTTAGCGTTTGTGGGATCATTCCAAATAATTGTTTGACGTGCTAGATTTTTTCCATTGGCATCTAAGAGAGCTTCTGTGGTGCTTACTGTGTCAAACTTCAAGAGTCCTTTGCTGGCAATATTCCTCTTCGCATTATAGCTCAACATACGGGCTATGCGAAGGACGCTTTCTCTACGAGAAGCTAATTCAATAAAATTTTCACGACTAGCAAGATCAATACGAAAAGCAAGACTCTGTCCAAGGAAAGCAACAGCATCAATCAGGGCAAGATATTCACTGCTTTCAATGTAATCGTTGAAGTCTTCTGGATAATTTTCACGCAGATACGTGATAATAACACGACGGAGATTCTCAAAGTCGTAACTTTTAAAGTCAGCATTTTTAAAGGTCTGATAGATCCTTGTCCAATCCTGGTTGATAATTAAATTTGTTTGTCTTGTAGTAGTTGTCATTTTAACGCCCTGATATCATATTTACCCTAAAAAATAAAGTAGTCAGTTAACAATGTTGTTCTTTTTATCAAAGTCAAAGGTCATTTTTTCATTGATATTAAACGGCAAATAAACAACATCTGCTTGTATACGAATACCCATGTCTGTGGTATCAATGGTCAATGCATTGACTCTAACTCTTGGATCGTAATTGATAATTTGTTGCACATCATCTGTGATCATTTTTTTAATTTCGGGTGTAAAATTTTCAAACAACATGTCCCAAATAATGGTTCCAAAGTTGGGATTTTCTAATTTCTCGCCTTTGCGAATATAAAAATGATTCATTAAATCTCGCTTGACTAGATTGATATCGTAGAGTTTAAAGTTATTTTTTATTTCGTTAGAGCTGAATCCTCTATATGTGAAACTAGAACTTGTCTGTGCTGTTGTGGCTTTGTTAGTTGCCACTGATTGTTGATTGTATAGTTTAGCCATTATGCTTCCCTGTCTGTTATATCAGGTTTGACTGATAGAGGATCTAAATTTTCGTGTCCTGGCCACGGTTCGTGCATTGGAATACGTTTCATAATACTTTCTAGAGGACTAGTTGTATCATATCTATCACTGATCCAATCTGCTTGTGCAGGATCAATTACCACGTTCTCAAATATAGGCAATGCTTCTGGTGGAGTTGCTGGAGTTGCTGGGGCGGCATCTGCTGCCCCTGGGGCTGCTGGACCATTTAAATTAATTGCTCCGCCACTCATTGTAATATTTGCGCCACCTAGGCTAGCGTCACCTCCTGATGTCATTTTCATGTCGCCGCCAACTTTAATGTCTGTATCGCCGCCCGCCATTAGTTTTATTGCGCCAACAGTATTGTTGTCGTAATCTCCAGCTGTGGTAATTAGAGTGCTGCCGCCAATGTCTGTATTAAAATCGCCTACAAAGGAACAGGTTTCGTTTCCTTCAATTGTAGTGTCGCGGTTTCCAACAACAATAATATTGTTATTGCCGTCTACCATTAATATTTTATCAGTGCCTACTTCAGTTTGATGACGTTCACCAACTTTAAGATTAAAGTTTCGACCTACTTCAATATTAAAGTCGCGGTCAGCATAAAAGTTAAAATCTTGTTTAGTATGAATACTGATACTATCTTCAGCAAAAATATCAATCTTTCCGTCGCTGGTCATTTCAATCCAACTAGTTCCTCGACTATTACCTATGTAAATTAAGTCTTCGCTAGAGTGCATTAAGATTTGATGCCCTGTACGTGTTCGCAATCTTACATATTCGTCTTTGGGAATCGTTGGCTCACCACCATCACCGTCTAGAGTATCAGCATAATCGTAGCCGCCTTCACTGGCGTTGGTCCTACGTTGATACCTATCATCGCCGTCATCCATAACAAACTGTGTGCCGCCTAACCGGCTTACAGGAACAGGAGTTGGACTTTGACTTTGTGTTTTACCGATGAAAGATTTTTTAGCACCGTCTCTACGATCAAGTGGTCCAGGTGTTGAAATTCCGTAAACACTGCTGGGAACATTTCTACGAGCTGTACTCTTTGAAACTCCTCTAACATCATCTTCAAGTAGGCCTTCTTCTCTTAGGTGTTCAGCAAAAGGATGAACTGCTTTAGGAATTTTGTCTACTTCCATGCCTTCTTCAAGATCGTTAGCTCTACGATTTACTTCGGCTACTGGAACAGTGTCAACATCGTAATACTCAGAGTCGCCTTCTGCAAATTCCACTGCGTCCGATCCAGCAATTGCAGGAACCATGTGATTAGTAAATCTATCAGGAACACAGCCCATCCAAAAGCCTTGGCTAGGATCTCCGTCTATAAAAAATATAATAACTGTTACGCCAACGTCCGGCGGGACGAACCACATACCATAGCTTTTTTGGCTGTCGTTGAAATCGTCTGTGTTAGCGCCTTGGAATTCAAAGGCAGTTGCTCCAAAAAACGGACTTGCATAGCGAACCCCGTAGGTCTGGCCAGCGTCGCCTAGACTGTTACCGTCTTTCTTTAATAGTGTAACTTCAAGGCCGCCCATGAAGCTGGGATCTAAATGTCCAATAACTTTAGCTAGGAACGGGCCGCCTGATATGTCCGATTCTTTATTTGCTGATTCTCTTTTTACCTGTGCCATTTATTATCCTTCGAAGTCGCCTAGATCTGCATTGTTTTGTGCTATTTCTTCATCGCTATATCCAGGGCCAAGGCCGCCAGCATCAATGCCAAATAAGTCACTGTAGTCAACATCATTGGAATAATCACTGTTTGGTGAAAGATCAATAACATCCGGTTCTGAAATGTCAACTGCTGACCAGTTTTTACTAACACCTTTATAAGGATCGTAGTCCCAAGGTTGATTTGGCATGCGAGTAGCTTCTAATGTTTGTGTAAATTTTCCATCGCTGAATTTGTTATTGCATTTAATAACTTTGTAAATTCCGCTGTAAGGATTAATTTTTTCTCCAGGAGGAAAATTGTAAAGTCCTCCTTGACCGCTGGTTCCTAGATTAGGTTCAACTGGAGTTCTAAAAATTAATCTAATAAATGTATCTGTGCCTTGATAATTTAAACTACCGGCAGCATCTCTCATTGCATCAACTCCGCCGGCATTCGGGCCGTCATAGATGTCTCCAAGATAGTTGCCCATTCCGCTGTCGCTGATCCAGTAAGGGTCTCCGATGATTTCTAAAGATATTTTTGTCATATCTCCAGTGCCTTGATTTAAAATTTTATTTTTAAGTACTTCAGCAACACGCCTTGCTACTGTTTGTGCTCCAGGACCACCTTTGGTAGTGATTTTTGTAACTTCAAAATCACCGTAAGATGGGCTGGCATCGGGCGTAGCTGTTGTTTCTGCATCACCTGTAGAAACATTTTTTAATTTTTGATCTGGATCTTCGTCGGCTGAATTCAATGCAGGATTGGCTACACTTTCACTGTCTTCTGCACTGGTTGGCATTTGTCCTTGATGGAACAACTGATTGATTTGTATATCAAATTTTATAATGTCATTGTTTTGACCGGTATAGATGTACTTGTATTCTTTACCAATAATTTTGTTTAATTTTTCGTAGCCTGGCGGGTTGGCGCTGGGATTTCTAAATACACTGCAATGTACTTTAAAAGGCAGTACTCTAAAAATATAAGTTCTTTGTCTGCAATTTCTTTTTAAATCAAACTCGCCTATAACTATCTGTACATCTACTCTGAACCAAGAAATTCGACCGCTGGAATCTATTCCTTTACTAGGGTCGATTGCGTCTTTGGCATATTCACTGCTTAGTACTATTTCTTGTATAATATTCTGTATTGTAGCTCCGGCTTTGAACTGAAATTCTCGTTGTTTAGGATCAATACGCAACTCACCTCTTTTTATCAATCCTGTTTCTTCATCGGTAACATCGCCTTCAAATCCAAAATTAAAATTTCCGCCACTGCTAGGACCAAATCCTAGACTACTAGATCCAATTGGGCCTGTACCAAAATCTAAACTATCCTGTCCTGTGCGGCCTACCAACGGAGCAGAGATTGGCAATGTTGGATCAAAAATCATAAGACCGCCTTCATCTTCGGTCCAACTTCCTCCAGCATCTTCGCCAGGCAAGCCTACACGATCTGCCCAATCTTCAGGGAATACAACAATATATTTGTCACCAGTGTCTTGCTTGCCTTCTTTTCTTAATTTTTCCTGTGCCCTATTTAAAGTCACACATAGGCTGGCATCGCCAGCCACTAGCATTTCTTTAATGTCTTCACCTCTTAACTTGAGATCAGTTTTAACCTGTTGTGCAATATTAGTGAAACCTGTGTGATTACAAGGTACTGCTTCACATTTGTAAGTTGAACCACCTTCGTTCGTAGAAAATGTAACTTTGGTAATTTGAATTATAAAGTATTTTTCTAATGATGCTGTGCTGCCAAACATCTGGCCGTTGTCTTTATGTCCTGCAAATTCCAACTTTAATAGATAAGGAGTTCCGTTATAATTAGGATAACCTGCATTGATAGCTGCTGCTTGGAGACTATGAATAAAATATCCCATACTATATGGTTCATAGACATCCCAGGTCATTTTAATCTGATTGGTATTACCTGTTTTTTGGGTGGCGGCTAGAGTTGCGTCCATTGAAAAATTATTAACATAATATTCTGGTTCACCAACAATGGTAGCAGCACGTTTATCGTCGTAGCGGCCGGCACTGGAAAATACAACATTTTCTAATGCACTGGGTATTCCCCTGTATGAACTAGGATTGTTAAACTGATCTGGCGTTAGACAACACAGTGTCCACAAAGGAGCATATGACGCAAACTGTTCTAAAATATTTTCAAATGGTGGGCCATCTATGGTAGACGGAGTTGCAAGTCCTGTGAGGTTCCAATAGTTGTTTTTTGCTATTGCTCCGTCTAGGTCGCCAAATTCAGTGTCAACTTGAATGCTTGCTAATGCAGCATCTGATACGTTGGTCGATATTGAGGCAACTCCCCTGCGTAAATTTAATATTCCAGGATCGTCGTCGTTAACATCTCCGTTAAATCCATATTCATCCCACATATTATATTCCTAGGTAATTTTGTAAGTTTGATTTTTTAGGAATATAAATTTCAATGCCAGGTTCAAAATCATAGATTGGATCTTTGATTACGTCCATATTCCGTTGTACAAAAACCCACCATAACTTGGGATCTCCGTAGAGATCGTAGGCTAATAAATCTGGACGATGACGATATTGATTTTCTATGACATACTTGAAATCTGTTTTTTCTGCTGGCACTGATCTAACCGACATTAACTCCAAGTACAATTTATTTTGTTTTGTCGAAGCCCAAGGGCTGGTTTTTCTATACTTGACTTTCTTTTCAACATTTGCCATTTTAGATATAACCCTTCATGCTCATATCTCCAGCAACATATTGTTGAAGACTAAATTGTCTTAGGCGTGTTCGATTGTATATCGGTGATACTGTAATGGATATTTTACTAACAATAGGTACCCAAGAAACACCAAAGTTTGTAGTACATTTAACATAGTTGACATCTTCAGGAAGGTCAACACTAAAACTTTTTACTACAATAGGCACACTGTTTAACACTGCCGGACCGTATCCAGACAGATTACATATTATAGGAGGATTACCAACATTGTCACTGGCTCCATAAAACATTTTTGTTGCTGCTTTAAAAAATGTTGTAGCTTCAATCCAATACTGTGCATCAGTTTCTGTTTCACAGCTAAATTCGCCAGCAATAGTTATATCTTCTACAGAACTGTTTTTATAAGCCTGGAAGGGATAATTGTTGTGAACAGGATCAATGGTGCTGTAGTTTGCTTTAGTGGCTATAGAAACACTAGGCAGATAAGGCCATACTACACCATTAGTGTCTCGTAGTCTAGGGAACGCTCCGTCACCAAACAGACCAAAATTACAGTTAACTCTAACACGCCAATCATTTTCATTTGAAGATTGTACTTCAACGAAGGATCCTCTAGACTGAAATAGCTCGCCACTACTGGGTAGGTTCTTACCCCTAAAAAGGCTAAGTACATTGTTCAGTTGTCCTGCGGCCGACGATACTGCTCCGGCAATACTACCAATTGAACCAATAGCACCCCCTATGCCTAGACCATTGATAGCACGACCAATATCACCACCGGCATTTGAAAGTCCTCCTGCAATACCACCGAGACCTTTCATTGCTGTCCCCAGGTCGGGCAGACCGCCAACGCTGGCACCGTTGAGTGCAGAACCAATAGATCCGCTTAAACGGCCTACTGTTTTTTCTAAATCTGCCATTCCCGTTGTTATGCCTCCTCCGAACCCGCCTCCAAAAGAGTTGGTAACAGAGCCAACAGCTTTTTTAGCTGAGGATATAACTGATGTGAATGGATTGAGCGATAAAGACATAAAAAGACTCCGTTTAGACTATTTATTATTAAAAAAATGTGCTATTATTATATACATCGGAGATCCCTATAACTATGACGTTAATAACGCAACCACCTAAAATAAAGTATCTAACTAACAAAGATTTACTAAGAGAAATACACCTAAGCAAAAACACCTACTGTACGTTCCTAGCACCGGAACACAGTGAGTATGATATCATTTTGCCCAACCTTTCTAAAATCAACATTCGCACAATAGCAGACGCAAAACGTGCTAGAGCAACTAGGATGGGCAAGCAGGCTCATGAGCAGGCTATTTTTATAGGCGGTAAAAAGCTACCTGCAAAAGAGTTTGAAGTAGATTATAAAACAATTAAAAAAGTAGATGTTGTATTCCGCATCATGACCTTCGAACACATCCCGCTTGCACCAGGTCGTAAAAAGACTCTAAAGAATACCGCAGACAGTCATGACAAGGTAAACTTTCCTCCTTTCCAACACTGGAAGTTTGATGACAATGACAATCTAATACTAGTGGGTAAAAGTCATTGGAAGGGTGATTTAATTACAGGTGAGTTCAACAAAGAACATGGACAGATGACTAATAATCTAGCTCGTATGTTTATTAAACTCTGCGAAAGATATGCTACCAGAGGTAACGTTCGCGGCTACACTTACAATGATGAAATGCGTGGACAGGCTATTTTACAACTAACTCAAATAGGACTGCAATTCGATGAAAGCAAATCTGATAATCCTTTTGCTTACTATACTGCTGCTGTCACTAATTCATTCGTTAGAATTATCAACATTGAGAAACGCAATCAAAACATTCGAGACGATATTTTAGAAATGAATGGAATGAATCCTAGCTGGACCAGACAGAACAGCGGAGGAGGCAGTGGTGCTGTCACAGCTACCGCTGGCGTGTCATCTGGCGAAGTTGGTGGCGATTGGGATTGATCTACTTTAAAAAATCCTGTAAAATAGTCATATGAATCTATTTAAAAAAGTTGCATGTTTTACCGATATCCACTTCGGACTTAAATCAGGAAGCCGTACACACAATCAAGACTGCGAAGATTTCGTAATTTGGTTTTGTGAAACTGCAAAAAAGGAGGGTGCAGAAACCTGCATCTTCCTCGGCGACTGGCATCACAATCGCAGTACCACTGATGTCAGTACTATGAATTATACAGTTTCAAATTTAGAAAGACTGAGTCAAAATTTTGAAAAAGTATATTTTATTCTAGGCAATCATGATCTGTTTTACAAAGACAAGCGAGAGATTAACTCCGTTGAGTTTATGCGCCTGTTTCCAAACGTAGTTGCTATCAAAGAAACTATGACCCTAGGTGATGTAACTATCATGCCTTGGTTGGTTGCTGATGAATGGAAGAACATTCCTAACATCAAAAGCAAATACATGTTTGGACATCTAGAGTTACCTAGCTTTTATATGAATGCTATGGTGCAGATGCCTGATCACGGACAGTTACAGTCTCCTCACTTTGTCAATCAAGAACATGTGTTTACTGGGCATTTTCACAAGCGCCAGCACAGTAGAAACATCAGTTATATTGGTAATGCTTTTCCTCATAACTATGCAGATGCCGGCGACGATGATCGCGGTATGATGCTGTTAGAATGGGGTGGCACGCCAGAGTATCGTACTTGGTCAGGTCAGCCTACTTTTAGAACCTATAAGCTGAGTCAAATCATTGATCGTCCTGACGAGCTGTTGCGTGAAAAAATGCATTGTCGTGTAACCATCGACCTGCCTATCAGCTTTGAAGAAGCAAACTTCATCAAAGAAACATTTATGCCGCAGTACAAGTTAAGAGAACTCATGCTGATTCCAGAGAAGGTAGAAGTAGATGCACAGTCTGCTCCTATTGACATTAACTTTGAAAGTGTTGACACTATTGTTATGAATCAAATCAATGCCATTGACAGCGATACCTATGACAAAGGTTTGTTGTTGGAGATCTATAAAGAACTATGATTAAAATTAAAAATCTCACAGTACGTAACTTTATGAGTGTGGGCGCACAGACCCAGGCTATAGATTTTGACAAAGGACAGTTAACTCTGGTATTAGGTGAAAATCTAGACCTAGGTGGTGACGACAGCGGAGCTCGTAACGGTACAGGTAAGACTACCATCATCAACGGTCTTAGCTATGCTATCTACGGCAATGCCCTAACCAACATCAAAAAAGACAACCTAGTTAATAAAATCAACAACAAGGGCATGTTGTGTACAGTTAGTTTTGAAAAAGACGGTGTTGATTATCATATCGAACGAGGTCGCAAGCCCAATGTCTTAAAATTCAGTGTCAACGGACACGAACAATCTGCACAGGAAACTGATGAAGCACAAGGTGACAGCAGAGAAACACAAAAGGCCATTGAAGAAGTGTTTGGCATGACGCATGATATGTTTAGACACCTAGTTGCCCTAAACACCTACACTGAACCTTTCCTAAGCATGAAGGCTGCTGATCAACGTGTAATCATTGAACAGCTATTAGGTATTACTCAGTTGAGTGAAAAAGCCGAAGCACTTAAAGAACAGGTTAAAAACAGCAAAGATTCTATTGTTACAGAGAATACCAAGATAGAAACTATTAAAGCCAGCAACGATCGTATTCAGCAGAGCATCGATGCACTAGAACGCAAACAAAGATTATGGGAAGAGCAACACGAAACCACAATTGCTAACCTAGCCAAGGCCATTGAGAAACTCCTAGACATTGACATTGATCAAGAAATTGCCTCGCATCGAGCATTGGATGCGTATAATACAAAACGCAAAGCCATCAACGAATTAAACAATTGGATCAATCGTTGTAATCTTGATGAAGCTCGTGAAATCAAAGATATGGATAGGCTAAAAGCAGAAATTGCCAGTTTAGAAAATCACACTTGTCATAGTTGTGGACAGGGATTTCATGATGACAAGCAGGTAGCACTGTTGGCAAAGAAGCGCAAGGACCTGCAAGAAACTGCACTTCAAGCATTGGCAACTAATACTCAGTTTTTAGAACATACCAGTTCACTTAAAGAACTAGGCGAGTTAGGTGATTGTCCTATCGTTGTTTACGACAATTTAGAACAGGCATTGAATCACAAAAATACTCTCAGCAGTTTAGAACGTGACATTGAAATTAAAGACAAAGAAGCTAATCCCTATCTTGAACAAATTGAAGAACTAAAGAAGACTGCTGTACAGGAAATTGATTACGAATATGTAAATCAATTAGTACGTATTAAAGATCATCAAGAGTTCTTACATAAATTGTTGACAAACAAAGACAGTTTTATTCGCAAGCGTATTATTGATCAGAATCTAGCCTATTTGAATCAACGACTGACTTATTATCTAGATCGTATTGGTCTTCCTCACATTGTAGAATTCCAAAATGACCTAAGTGTCCTAATTACACAGTTAGGACAGGATCTAGACTTTGATAATTTAAGTCGTGGTGAACGCAATAGGCTTATTTTGTCTATGAGTTGGGCATTCCGTGATGTGTGGGAAAACTTATATCAAGCCATCAACTTGTTATTCATTGACGAACTAGTAGATAGTGGTATGGATGCCAGTGGTGTTGAATCAAGTATTGCTGTACTTAAGAAGATGACTCGTGAAAGAAATAAGAATGTATTCTTGATCAGTCACAGAGATGATCTAACCAGCAGGGTAAATCATGTGCTCAAGGTTATTAAAGAAAACGGATTTACAAGTTACAGCAATGATGTGGAGATTGTTGCTTGACCACAGAAGCACACGATAAGATGATCCGGGCCTTCCAGGAGTATTTTAAATGGCAGGACCGTTTTGAATACCGAGGCTCAGACGAAGCAGGCATTAAGGCACGATATTGGCTCAGCGAAATACGCAACGAGGCAGGTACAAGGCGAACAGAAATACAAAACAAACGAGAAGAACGCAAAGCAGCCAGAAAAGGCATGGTTGGGAGGCCGAAGAAGACTACATAAGGGATGACTTGGTATTATAAGAAAAAAATCGTTGAAGAAATCTCGGAAGAGTACATTGGATTCGTATATCTTATAACCAACAACATCTCTGGACGCAAGTACATAGGCAAAAAACTAGCGAAATTCGCAAAAACGACCTACAAGACGATAACGTTGAAGAACGGCAAAAAGAAGAAAAAGAAGATTCGAGGCAAAATTGAAAGCGATTGGAAGG
>Ga0209191_1000442_pt1 | contig 32589 bp, 46 predicted proteins | sample S_130626_EF_Meta_FD_187320 | JGI IMG/M metagenome (GOLD analysis project Ga0209191, IMG submission 187320) | Freshwater microbial communities from Lake Simoncouche, Canada to study carbon cycling - S_130626_EF_MetaG (SPAdes) (version 2) | ecosystem: Environmental > Aquatic > Freshwater > Lake ...
CTTAGTGCCCGTATTAACGAACCCATAGAACTTTTCAGCCGCTTCCATGATCTTTTCCATTCCTGGAAACTCTGGCATTGCAACTGTGCTAACAACTTGACCTGTTTTCTCGTCCTTAGCAACTGACATTTCCCAGCCACGGAACTTCATATGGTATTCTTCCATAACAGCGTCTTTGGCCATGGCCAACACGTCTGAACGAATTTCGTAGCCGTTCTTGCTGAATTTGACTTCTGGTAGTTTTGGTGTAAAATCTGACATAGTATTAAGCCTTTTTGTAAACGAGTTCATTGAAATTCTTAACTGCTGATTGAGCAAGTTCCAATGTGTTAGTATAAGTGGTTTTTGTGAAAGCGGCTTGTGCGTCAATTAGTTTAGTAACTTCAGCTTTTACTTTCTTGTCTGTAACGTAAGTTTCTACAAACTTAGTTTGAGCACCTGTAACGGTGTCGATGATTGATTCAAATGTAAACATATAATTCTCCTGTGTGTTAATGTTTGTGTGTTACAACAACTTCTGCTGTTGTACTATTATATATGCCTTTCGTTAAAAAAGCAACTAATTCTTGAACTTTTTTACTCGTTCCTTAATAATCTTTACTACCGGTTCTGCTAGTACAACTTCGTAGTGGTTGTAGTCTACTTCTACTAGTTCCATGTCCACATGATGCTTCTGGCTGGCAACAGTAACTACGCCATCGTTATGTGCCAACATAAACGGGCTTTGTCCTTTGACTGTAACAATGTTAGTCCAAGGGTGCTGTATTTTAATCCTATCTGCTTGTTTCATGGCCCAACTATTAGGACCAATGTCACGCATCAGTCTGCTGAACGGCAAAAAGTATTGAGCATAATCTGCTACTTCGGCACCACCATATGGAGTACTCAATGTAACAGCACCTTTAATAGCGTCAGGCATACCATTGGCCAAATGTAAACTATAAATGCCACCTAGACTATGTGCAATGAACACTAAATCGGTATGCCCGTTTAGTGAAGACTGCATGTCTTTTAGGTTATTTTCAAACCCATTACGACTGTCATAGTTAAGGTCTAAGCCTTCGCCTAGTTTACTCTTGATATAGTTAAAGCTCTCGCTGGTGGCATTGGCACCATGTATATACACTAACTTCATGGTGTATTTACACTTGTGTTATTGTGCTATAACTAGATAAACTACTATGGCCACAATAGCCCATGCCGCACATTTCTCGCCATACTTGTCTTCAAATCGTGCAATAGCTTCTGCCATATTATGCTCCGTATACCGCTTTGGCTTCAGCAATTCTGCCCTGACGAGCAAGACTTGCGGCCGCACGGGCTTGACCAAATGCTTCTAAAAATGACCAGATTGTGTTTAATACTGATTTCATAAGTACTGTTCCTTTTTGTAGTTGAACTGACGTATGTAATTTTCGAGTTGGGCGGCATCGGTAATGCCCTTGTCTGCTAGATATGCATCTAGACTGCCTTGATATGATGAACCTGGGAACATTTCTGCTAAACGTTCCAAGATAGACACCATCTTGTTTGATAAGTATTTCATTTTGCTTTCCTGTGTGTTGTGTAGCTACTCATGGTTTCTACTGAGTATTTAGCAAGTATACGTGGCATTGCACAAATTATCAACCCTCTTGATTTCCAATCGAACAAATGTTACAATCAAATAAATACAGTAAGAGAGATTAACCATATGCGTAAGAGCACCCGTAGTATATTACAAGAACTAAGCGATATAGGCATCAAACGTGATACAGATTTGATTATAGAAAGCCGCGGTTCAAACTTAATCGACAGTGCTGTTAACTTATTGAAGCTGATACGTGAAAACTATGATGTGGAAACAGCGGCTGAACTGGAGCGCAGATTCATCAACAGCATACGCAGTGCCGACAGCACCAAATTCAAACGTGGTATCAAAAAAATACAAGAGGGCAAACAATGAGCGGTTTTGCATTAGAGCCTGCTGGCCTGTATGGAATTGAAGAACTGAACAACACACGTTTGGGCGACACAGCCAAACCTAAGAAGAAGATCAATCCAGATGCTGTTAAAGGTATAATTGTACGTATTCCACGTAAAGCATACGATAGCATAGTTAAACAAGTACAGCCTGTATTAGATGAGTTAGGCACCAAAGGACATTGGACCAGCGGTTCAGCTGGTAGTTGGCATCCTAGTCATCCATACTATAAAATGGGTAGCGTTAAGGATACTGCTGGCGACATTGACATTCATATCAGTAGCAAAGAAATTGCTCCTAAATTAGGCCTAGATGCCACAGCAGATGACGGACAAGTACGTGCGTCACTGGCACAATATCTTAAACAGAACTTTGATGCTGTAACACAAACAGGTGAGCAGGTACATTTGGGTATTGCAACAGGCGAGCAAGTAGATGTGCCTGCACTGGGTACTAGTGTGCCATCTTACTATCAAGTGGACTTTCCAACCACAGAACACGCAAGCAGTACTGTCAAACATCACGAGCATGACTATGCCAAAGACTACAAATATGACGGACAGGATCAACAGTTTGCACTAGCCAGCTTGGCCAACAGCGTTCCTAATCACCTTGAAAAGACATTCTTATATTATGGCATGGGCGGATCGTTAAAGAATCGTGCTGACGGCGAAGTACTGGAACGTGACATACATAAAATAGCACAACGTTTGTTTAATGATCCCAATGCCAATCAAGACTGGCTGGCCACGGTGGATCGCATACTACAGCATATTCCACAAGGTATAGACAACCCACGCCTAGCACAGTTCAAGGGCGATATGCAGAAGAAATATCCAGATCGCTTCCTCAAAGAAGGATCAGCAGACTGGTTTCGAGTTATCTCTCAAAAAATAACCATATAAACACCAATTTTTGCCAAAAGGCTAAATAAAATTACAAAGGCCACAGAGTAGTGGTCATTGATAAGCATATTTCAGAGGAGATTATTATGCCATCATTATTAAACACAGTAGTAACAGCAAACTATCAACGTATGACTCCACAGGATACATACGGTACAGGTTCAGAATTTGGACAGTTCGGTACACGCCCAATGCGTCTATTGAAGATTGTTGGATCAAGCGGTGCTAACCGTTCATTGATTCTACAAGACGGCCAAACAGCAGACGGTTCATTAACAGCCGCTCAAGGTATGATTCCAGGTGTAGTAGGTTACAAGCAACCATACAGCTTGTTTAGTCGTTTGGTTCGTACACTACAAACATTCGGTGAAGTTTATGTAGTTGGTCAACCAGATGCTGACAGCTTTATGGCTATGGTTTCAGCTGACACAATCAACGACGCTGATTCAAGCAACTCAAACACAGCAAGCACAACATACACATTGTTGGAAGCCGCATTGGCCGCTGAAGTTGCAAGAACTGTTAAGGCAACTGACGGTACAGCAGGTGGTTGTTCAGCAACTATCACTGTTACTGCTTATGGTACAGCCGCTAACAAGAACTTCTTCGTTGGTGCCGCACTAGGTACATTCGCTTAATAGTAAGTTTATTCTCAGGGATGGGAAGCAACTAAGGACCTTCGGGTCCTTTTTTGTTGGCTTGCATTAAGTACACAGTTAAATACTGTCATGGAATACAAGTTATACACTACCATCGATATAACACACACTGGACAGTTTAGAAATGAGCCAGGGCGAGAACTTGAGCGTTGGCAAGAACAAAACTTCAATACCATACTGCAAACTATTGGTATACGTGCTAACATAACTTATAGGCACGGACCTGAAGTGTTTGATATGGGCGGCCAAGCATGTGGCTTTGATTTTGACCATATTGCCCGCATTTGGCGATTTGACTTTTATACTGAGCAGGACTTTATGTTTGAACTTGATGACGACCCAGTGGCTATCTTGAAAGAAATGTTTGCAGGAGTTCCATACATAGATAAGTTAACTGAACAGGTTGAACAGAACTACGCAGTGTTTGTCACAGAAGGTCCTAGCCGAAATATTGTTTTTCATCAAAAGTAATAAATACTCATAGTAAAGTCATTTACTACTAGGCTCACAATTAGGCAATTAATCATACACTGGGAACAAGCCCGGACACATTAATTTACATAACTAACGGATGAGCGTATAAATGGCAGTTAAAGAAACCACACGATCAGCACAAGCACAATTAGCTACTATGCCTGAGCGTGTAGCAGTAGTAGAAACTAAAGTAGATGCTATGATTGTCTGTATTGACGAAATCAAAAGCAATGTCAAGGACATGCACGACTGTTTAGATAACACTCGCGATTTACTTGCAGGCAAGCTGGAAAAAATGCAAGATGAGTATCGTACTAACAGCACAAAGTTTTTTGAACATGCAGACAAGTTACATGCAGAAGATCAACTAGCACATGTAGCACTAGATAAGAAAGTCAAAGAGCTGGAGCAATTTAAAACCAAATGGGTTTATATGACAGCTGGCGCAATTGCCGCACTTGGATTTGTATCAGGTCATGCAACCACTTTACTTGCTTTGTTTAAATAATGCACAATGCATATAAACGAATTTGTAAAAGCTGTTACCTATCACAGCACACTGAATCCTAAACTGTGGACAGGCACATTTCTTAAACAGGATGTGCGTCACAAATTACTTGCAATAGCCAAAGACTTCGTCCGTTTTATTGGACTTCCCCAAATCAATTTAAAAGACATAACCATTAGCGGATCTAATGCTAGTTACGGTTATAGCGAATACAGCGATGTAGATCTACACTTGATAGTCACCATGCCAGATGATCCTGTTATACGTGAACTGTTTGATGCTAAGAAAAACAACTACAATTTCAAACACAAGATACAGTTGCATGGCATTGACGTAGAAGTATATGTGCAGGATGCCAAACAAACACATCACTCAGCTGGCATATACAGTGTACTAAACAATCAATGGATTACTAAGCCTGAGCATAAGACTCCGGAAGTAACAGACAAAGAAGTACGTCAAAAAGCCCGCAGTTATGCTATTATGATTAACAAAGCTCTCAAGTCAAATGACTTAAATACACTAGAGAGTGTTGCGGCAGATTTAAAGAGATTGCGTCAAGCTGGCCTAGCCCGAGGTGGCGAGTTTAGTGTAGAGAACCTAGCATTTAAGTTACTACGTAGTCGTGGCAAGATTGGCGCAATACACAACCGGATCACTAAATTAAAGGATTCCAAATTAAGTTTGGAGAACACATATGAAAGTTAAAGAAATTACACTAGCAGAAGATACGTACGAAGTAACTACTAAACCCTTACCTGGCGCAACATCTATTGAAGTAGGCGGACAATCAGTTGGAACTGCTAAAGATCCACAGACTGCACAAACTGTTGCACAAGCGGCTAAAGATGGTAAATTATCTTTAACTCCTCCAGGCGGAAATAGCGGAGCCCAGGTACAAGAAGAACCTGTTCCAAGACAAATTCCTAAGGTCAGCATAGCAAACCCATTGCGTCCAATGGTAATGGATAATGGTAATATTAAAGGTACTCCTTTAGAAAAAGCCAGCGGTGACATCACTCCTGAATTGATTGCAAGATCAGCACCTGATTTTGAAGAACGATATATTGAAGCGAACGGCAAAAAATATCTTGCACTAGCTACAGGTACAGTTTTTAAAGTTAGTCCACGTGATTTCTCAGAGATTACTGGACTGTCTCATTTGCCCGGTAACACAAATCAAAAATATGCTCCAGCACAACACATGCCGTATAATACAAACAACCCAAGACCCAGTCAATTTCAAAAGTTAGAAGAATCGGCAGAAGTATCACGTATTAAGTTGTTATCAGGTCTATGAGAATAAACGAACTTGTTGGCGAGTTTGGAATCTTCACAACCAATGAAGAAGCTGTAATTCTCAAAAAGCTAACAAAACCTGTTCCCTTATCTAGTTTAAGTGAGCAGGAGCAATTCAAGATCGAGGCCTTGATCCGTAAAAGTTTGGTAACTAAGATAGGGAGCACAAATCCTAAAGTAGTAGCTAATGAACAAACAAAACACCAAACCTAAAAACAAGCAAACAAACAAACCAAGACCAGATGTTAAAAAGCTGGCCGATGTACTTGATATTGAATTCAAAAAAATAGTACCTTTGATACCCTTGCCTGATGGCAGTGTGGCTTATAAGGATTTTGTTGTTAAGAAAAACAAAGCCGGAGCTTGGTGTATCTATTCCAAGCACACTACCAATTATTCGCATGGTGAATTTAACCTGCAAACCTGTGCGCTGGTAGCGGCCAAAGCATTGACACAGATGCAGTTACAACGCTACAATGAGATCAAGAGCCTAGATAACAAATACTGGAGCAATTTTTATAGAACCAGTGTTTACCAGCACAACATCAAACTTACGAAAGATTACGATAGGTACCTAATTCTGTTAAATAAGCTAGAAGACAGTACATGGAAGGCCAGTCATTACAAAGAGGAAATCTCCAAGTTATTTCGGTGGGCTTTTGTATAAATATTAGATGATAGCTTAGGATACAATCATGAACATTAGAGAACTTTCTCAACCAGTTACAAGCAAAAGACTTAACGAAAACATGGCCAAGCAGTTGGGCTACAGACTTAACTTGGAAAAGTTTAGTGATGCCCAGTTGGAAGATGCCCGCAACAAAATGCGCACAGAAATGAGCCAATTTGAAGTTAGCGAAAGCTTCGATAGTGTTAACGTGAGCCCACAGTACCAAAAAGTACGTATGTTGCATGATGTTATCAATCAAGAAATTTTAGAGCGTGAAGCTTCTATGGAAGAAGGTAAGGGCGATGGTAATTTAGCCAACAATGCTAAACCATACGACAAAGTTACACGCGGTGATGTAATTGCAGGCCGTTTAGGTAAAGACGCAAAAGGCGGCAAAGATAAAAAACAAAAAGCAGAGGAAAGTATGGACCAAAACATTTATTTAGGTAAGTTAGCTATCAAGGCTAAAGAACATTCAGTTCCAAACAGTTGGATTGCCGATGCTATCCGACGTATTAATTTAGGCGAAAGCGATCAAGAAGAATTGGCCAGCGAATTACAACTACGTTACGACCTAAGCGAAACAGTTGCCAATCGCATTGTATATCTAAACGAAGGCGAAGAAGAGAAAGCCAAAATCATTATGTCCACAAAGGACATGGTTGATCGTATTACAGGCTGGCTTGACGATGTGTCGGCCATGAAAGCCGAACAACTACTACAATTATTAGACTCTATAAGAGAAGAATTGGGTTCAGATGTTGCTGAACAATACACGCAGGCAGTTCGTCCAGCATTAGAAGAAATTTATGCAGGCTTAGAAAAAGCACGTGGCGCATTAAGTTCAGGATTAGGAATTGTATCAGGCCAAGGTGGCGGTGAAATGATGGGCACAACCCCAGGCACAACCCCAACAGTCCCAGGCGAAGAAGGCATGGGTATCCCAGGCGAAGAAGAAATGGCAGGCGCAGAAGAATTAGCAAGCCCAGCAGGTCGTGAAATGAGAGAGTCGCAATATAGCCGCAAGTTAGGCATTATGTTAGCACAATCAAAAAAAAAGTAACTGAAAATTTAGATCCATTACTTACAACACTTCAAGCAGTAAAGGCTAACGCAGTAAACAATAATTCAGTCGCTCCATTAAGTTGGAGCGCACTGAATCAAGAGTTAGCAAAAAATCAAGCACCGGGTCTTGACTACAAGACATTTGTCAAACGTTGGAACGATCCTAACGATCCTCTTAAAGCCAGTGGCTTAATTAAGAAGTTTGACGGCAATCAATTAATCATCGACACAGGTAGTGACTCCGATAATCCAGAAGTACAAGCCAATCCTGCTCCAGATGTGCTAGATAAAACAGCAATGGCGGCCACAAAACGAGCACAATAATAGTTGACACACAGCGCAATTGATAGTATAATTGCGCTATGACCTTACTTAAAGAACGATATGACTACACTCCTTTGAACAGGGAAAGTGTAGAAGGCAAGCGTTTATACGCTACACCAGACGGAGGTAAACTACCATCCGTCACAACAATCCTAGACAAGACTAAACCGTGGGAAAAGGTACAAGCCTTACTTAATTGGAAGAAAGCTGTTGGCGAAAAGAAAGCCCAGGAAATTGTAACCGAAGCCGCAGGACGTGGTACACGTATGCACAAGTTCCTAGAAGACTACATTGTGCAAGGTATTATCAATCCTCCAGGCACTAATCCATACAGTGTACAAAGCCACAAGATGGCCAATCATATTATTGAACACGGACTTAAGAACGTGAACGAAGTATGGGGTGTAGAAGTTGGCCTGTACTATCCAGGCTTGTATGCAGGCACTACTGATTGTGTTGGCTTACACTTAAATGATCCAGCAATCATGGACCATAAGCAAACTAACAAGCCAAAGAAACAAGAATGGATTGAAGACTATTACTTACAAATGGTAGCCTACGCACTGGCACACAACAAAGTACACGGCACGAACATACAAAAAGGTGTGGTGTTCATGTGCGTTAAACCCCCTGAAATCAAGCCTATGACATGGGGCGATCCTGCTTATCAAGAGTTTATACTTACTCCAGACATGTTTGGGCACTGGGAAAAACAGTGGTGGAATCGAGTGGAACAGTACTATCGAGAGAACTGATAAATATCCTATATAGAGGATATTTCAATGGCTGTCGTACAGATATCAAGAATACAAGTTCGTCGAGGTAAAGAGAACTCAGGTAGCGGATTACCACAATTAGCTTCGGGTGAGATGGCCTGGAGTATAGATTCACAAAATCTATGGATTGGTAATGGGTCCGTAGCTGAAGGTGCTCCGTTTGTAGGCAACACTAAAATCTTAACACAAAATGACTTAGGATCTAACGGCAATATCTTAGACTTAATTTCATATCAGTATAAGAAAAACGATTATACAATTGTCACAGGCGTAGCCGGTGCCAACTATCCCTACATCAGAGATATCCAATCCAAGTTCGATGAAGTTGAAACCAGTGTTAAAGATTTTGGAGCCTTAGGCGATGGTATTACTGATGATACAGCCGCTATCCAGTTAGCTATTAACCAAGTATTTTTAAACAGTTTGAACTTGTCTACTATATCCAGTAGAATCACTTTGAAGTTTCCAGCTGGCAAATATATCACATCCAGTACATTGTATGTTCCTAGCTATGCTACCTTGATGGGTAGTGGTAAAGAAAAGACCATTATTCAATTTAATAATACTCAAAGCACTCCGGGTCCTGTATTTCAATTTGTAAACGATACAGCCAAGCCCGGCACACCGCGTATCTTTAGTATGCCAACAGAAGCAAAGGCCAGTTACAATCCAGTTGGTAGTGCAGGCACTACTATCAAATTAACAAGATTTGATACATTAACTGGCACCACCGGCATTGTGCCAGGAATGACAATCACTGGCACTGGATTTATTAGTCCACACACTGTTATCAGTGTCGATGACTCAACAACAATTACTATTAGCAGTAATCCAGATTCTGTTCCAAGCGGAGTATTAACGTTCACTGCCGGAAGTGCGCCAGCTCCAACATATTTAAATCAACCACGTAACATTACTATTAAAGATTTAACTGCATTTAACAATACCGCAGATCAGTATGGAATGAGATTAGATGCTGTTCGAGATAGTGTGTTTGAAAATGTATCTATACAAGGATCGTGGGCACAAACGTTTAACGAAACTAGTGCTGGAATATATTTGACAGCGTTTAGCCGTGTAGTAACTTGCCAACGTAATATTTTTAGTAATGTAGATATAACCGGATTTGGTTACGCTGTTTATTCAAATAACGATATACAATACAATGCATTTAAAACAATGTATGTAACTAATTGCCGTAGTGGTGTTGTCTTTGGCCGCACAACTGATCTATCAAGTGTTGGTCAATTATACGGACCAAGCTATAACGAGTTATTCAATTGTCATTATGAAAACATTAAGCAACATGCAGTATATGTATATAATGGTACTGGCAATACAACAAGAGAAACTCGTTTACAGAACGTAGGTAACAACGGCGGATCAAATCTAACAAGCGCGGCATATCCTCAGATTTACTTTGCCGTACAAGGTAATGCTAGTATTAACGATCAAAGTGATAGAGGTAAAGACTTATCAACTACAGTTCCTAGTGTCAGCACTACATACAATCCGTCAGGATCAAGCGGAACCACTTTGGTTGTTACATCAACAACTGGTATATCGTCAGGTATGGTCATAAGTGGAACAGGATTTACAAGTAGCCAAACTGTATCAAATGTAATAAACGCAACAACACTATCTATAAGTGCTAACCCAAATACTACGCCAAGCGGTACATTAACTTTTAGTGTTCCGTACTATCCTGAGATAAGCGGATTAGTTTCTTTTAATAGCTATGGCGTTAATCAAATCACAATTAGTAATATTAATAGTACTACATTTGCTTTTCGTTTACCGTTACCAACAGATGCAGTTGGCTACATAGTCAATTATGTTTATCGTAGTACTAATCGAGCACAAAGTCGCCGAGGACAGTTGACTCTTATGGCCGATGTTGCCAATAACCTAGTACATCTCAGCGATGAATATGATTACGTGCAATCTTTCAACACATCTGAAGATGTTAAATTGGCATTCAGCGCACAGATTTTGAATAAGAGCTTGAACATATCTTATGTTAACACCAGCTCAGGCGATAGCGGCTTTTTGATTTATTCATACTCAGCTGTATTCTAATCAATCCGATAGACAACGTTTAAAACTACGTATATAATTTATTATGTACGAAAGATATAGGTTCGCCACCTAAAAAAATCGTGCGTAACCCGGTGAAATAATTAGAAAAACAAACAATTCGGATAAGAATGGCAAGTTATAACCTGGCAACTAAATACTTCCTAATCAATATAACTTGCATAAAGCGGACCCAATGAACATAACAGTAATTAAAAGAAACGGACAAAAAGAGCCGTTAACAATCGATAAATGGCAAGCGCAGGTCGCAAAAGTTTGCCAAGGCATTGCAGACGTTAGCCAATCGATGATTGAGATCAAAGCCCAGTTACACTTTTATGATGGCATAACAACTAAAGAAATTGACGGCATTACACTTAGAGCTATAGTCGACTTGATCGACGTAGAACAAAATCCAGATGTCGGACATGTAAACTATCAATATGTAGCAGGCAAGCAACGACTTAGTATGCTACGTAAAGATGTATATGGTAGTTATACTGTGCCGCATCTATATGAAATTGTAAAAACAAATGTGGCATCAGGCCTGTATACAAAAGAATTATTAGAATGGTATGGCGAAGAAGACTGGAACCGAATGGATGACATGTTGGATCATGAAAAAGATGAACAGTATGGCTATGCGGCGATTGAACAGCTAATCGAAAAATACCTAGTTAAGAATCGTGCAACTAAACAAACTTATGAAACTCCGCAAATCAGATATATGATTGCCGCGGCAACAGTCTTCCATAAAGAAGAACCAAATAGCGCAAGGATGCGTTACATAAAGGAATACTACAATGCCGCAAGCGATGGGTTATTTACATTGGCCACGCCAGTGTTGGCAGGCCTTGGTACTCCTACTAAACAGTTTAGTAGTTGCGTACTTATTAGGTCGGATGATGATTTGGACAGTATTTTCGCATCCGGAGAAATGATGGCCAAATATGCCAGTAAACGTGCGGGGATTGGACTGGAGATCGGTCGACTGCGCCCATTGGGCTCCCCAATTCGCGGTGGCGAAATCATGCATACTGGTATGATACCTTTCTTAAAGAAATGGTTTGGCGATCTGCGTAGTTGTAGTCAAGGAGGTATCCGTAATGCAAGTGCTACTGTATTTTATCCCATTTGGCATCATCAGTTTGATGATCTTATTGTTCTTAAGAATAACCAAGGAACAGAAGAAACTAGGGTTCGACATATGGACTATGGAGTGGTATTGTCTGCCTTCTTCTGGAGACGATTTCGAAATAAGGAAGCTATAACTTTCTTCGACCCGAACGAAGTCCCAGACTTGTACGAAGCATTTTATAAAGACACTGCACTATTTGAACAACTATATGTCAAATACGAAAAGCGTAAAGACTTGCGCACCAAGACTATGAGTGCTGAAGAAGTATTCAAGTCAGGCATACTGAAAGAGCGTACTGATACTGGTCGTATCTATCTTGTGTTTATTGACAATGTAATGAACCAAGGTCCATTCGATCCTGAGTACCATACAATTTATCAGAGTAACCTTTGCTGTGAAATACTATTACCTACTAAATCTTTCAAGCGGCTTGATGATGCTGATGGCCGCATTGCTCTTTGCACACTCGGCTCGATCAACTGGGGAGCATTCCGTAATCCAGAAGACATGCGCCGTGCTTGCCGTATTCTACAGCGTAGTCTATGCAACATACTTGATTACCAAGACTTCCTAAGTATCCAAAGCAAACTAAGTAACGATGAGATCCAACCATTAGGCATTGGTGTTACTAATCTAGCCTACTGGCATGCCAAGCGTGGCCTCAAGTATGGCGATAAAGATGCACTACAAGATGTTAAGAGCTGGATGGAGCATCAAGCGTTTTACCTAACGGAAGCAACAGTTGAACTTGCCCGAGAGCGCGGACCTTGCTTGCATAGCGCACATACGCGATACGGTAAAGGTATCTTTCCTTGGGAGCTACGTGCTAAAGGATCTAATGAGCTAGCAGACTTTACTCCAGAACTTGACTGGGAACCGTTGCGTGATCAAATGAAGATACATGGAGTTAGAAATGCTACACTTATGGCTATTGCCCCTGTTGAAAGTTCTAGTGTTGTTATTAATAGCACTAATGGCATCGAAATGCCTATGTCGCTTATTTCAGTTAAAGAAAGCAAAGCAGGTTCCTTTGTACAAGTAGTTCCAGAGTATCACAAATTGAAGAACAAGTATCAACTCATGTGGGAACAGAAAGACTGTGACGGCTACTTAAAGACAAGTGCTGTGCTAGCGGCCTATGTGGATCAAAGTATCAGTACCAACACTTTCTATAACCCAGCACACTTTCCTGGACGCAAAGTTCCAACCACATTGATTGCCAAGAACTTGATGCAGGCCCAGTTGTGGGGATTAAAAACATTCTACTACAGTTTGATTAATAAAGCAGGCAGTAAAGCAGTAGAAGAACCTACTCCCGAACAAACACAAATTAATGGAGTACAAGTAAACGGATTCCATTATGACGATATGGAAGATGATTGCGAGAGTTGTAAGCTATGAGTTACAGTTTTATTAGACAATTCATTACTGAAGGTAGACCAGCATCACTAAAAATAGATGCTCTACCTTACGGTAAGAACGATCTAAGTCCAGCAATATCAAAAGATACTATCGAGTATCATTATGAGAATCTTGCCAAGACTTATGCCAAGCGATACAACGCAGGCGAAGGTGATCCGGTGTTCAATGAAGCAGGTGTATTTTTACATAATATTCTATTCCAACAGTATCAGGAATCTACAGGCAACAATGCTCCAGTTGGTGCAGTATTAGAACTTATCAATAAGCATTATAAAACTTTTGCTAAATTTAAAGATGCTTTTGAAAAAGAAGCAATGTCAATTCAAGGCAGTGGTTGGATTTATCTTAGCAAGGATGGCAAGATTAAAACAATCGTCAATCATGAGATTAAGAAAGACATTGTGGTATTAGTTGACTGGTGGGAACATGCTTGGGCATTGGACTATCAACAAGATAAGAAAAAGTATTTAGAGAATCAATGGAAGATTATTAATTGGGAGTATGTAAATGGACGCATATGATTTACATCAAGAACTTTTCAAAGCATGGCAACAGTTAGCATACAAAGCTGATGCTAGCAACATTAAAAAGAACTTTGCAGAGGTTCCTGTATATGTTGACGGCAAATCTGTTAAGCGAATAACAATCATAGATGGGCAAATAACATTGGAAACAAAATGAGTAAAGAACAATATAATTTAAAAACAAAAACAGACTATCTTAATCGTAAAATGTTTCTAGATCCAGCAGGCCCAGTTACCATACAACGCTTTGAAGAAGTTAAGTATAAAAAGATTGCAGACTTTGAAGCAACAGCACGTGGTTTCTTTTGGCAACCAGAAGAAATTAGCCTAACCAAAGATTCAAACGACTTTAAAGAAGCAAGTGATGCTATCAAACATATCTTCACAAGTAACTTGTTACGTCAAACAGCACTAGATAGTTTACAAGGTCGTGGACCAACACAGGTGTTTACGCCTGTGTGTAGTTTGCCCGAAGTGGAAGCACTGATGTACAATTGGGGATTCTTTGAAACTAACATTCACTCAAAGAGTTACAGTCATATCATTCGTAATATCTATAACGTACCAAAGGATGTGTTCAATTCCATCCATGATACTGAAGAAATCATTGGCATGGCCTCTAGTGTGGGAGAATATTACGATGCATTACATGTAATCAACTGTCGTAAAGAAACAGGCGAAAAGATTAATGATCGCACACACATTAAGGCAATCTATATGGCATTACACGCTAGCTATGCACTAGAAGCGTTCCGCTTTATGGTTAGCTTTGCCACAAGCCTGGCTATGGTTGAGAATAAGATCTTTATTGGCAATGGCAATATCATCAGTTTGATTTTACAAGACGAATTGTTACACAAAGGGTGGACTGCTTATTTGATTAATCAAGTGATCAAAGAAGATACAAGGTTTGCCGAAATCAAAGGCGAATGTGAACAAGAAGTGTATAATTTGTATATGGATGTTATACGCGAAGAAAAACAATGGGCAGACTATTTGTTTAAAATGGGTCCTGTAATTGGATTGAACGCTAACATTCTTAAAGACTTTGTAGACTATACAGCAGTGGGCGCACTTAAAGATATTGGTATCAAGTACAACAGCCCTGCTCCTAAGAGTACACCTATTCCTTGGTTTAATAAACATGTTAACACAAGCAATAAACAAACAGCACTACAAGAAAGTGAAAGCACCAATTATGTTATTGGTGTTATGAGTGATGCATTGGACTATGATGCATTGCCAGCATTATAAGAGAAAAGTATGATTACCGTATACAGTAAAAATAACTGTCCATTTTGTGACAGAGCAAAAGCATTATTAGAAAGTAAAGAAATTCCATTTCGAGTAGTCAAAATGGAAGATGATCCGGACGCTAGAGAATTCTTAATGGATCAAGGCTTGCGTTCAGTTCCACAAATTTTCAAGGATGGCATTCTCCTACCTGGAGGCTTTCAAGGCCTAGCTGGCAAAGACGAAGAATTTTTTAACACACTCAAAGGATAAACATGATAATTAACAAAGGTATTGCAATAGGCGAAGTAGTAACAATTAAAACAACTGCGGGCGAAGAAATTGTCGCTAAACTAGTTGAAGAAAACCCAATGACTATTACAGTTAGTAAACCATTGGTACTGACCGCAAGTCAAAAAGGCATAGCTTTGGTTCCCTTTTTGTTTACTACAAGCCCAGATGCAAATATTACTATCAGCAGAGCTACAGTGATGGTACTGGCTCCAACAGATAAAGACGCATCGGATACGTATATTCAAAATACCACCGGAATTAAGCTGGTATAAATACTAGCAATAGGAGAAAAGTTAAATGACTACAACAACCGTAACTATGAGTACCGGCGGTACTACTGTTATTACTGAAAACGATGTTGCAATCGCAATTGGTGCATTAACCACGGCTGTTGCGGCTCAGACTACATTTTTAGCAACCACATTTACTCCTGCACCAGACGGAGTCGCTCTTCCTGGTTCGATAGCACAGTCCTTGAATCTTAGTTATCAGACAATGGTCGATATATCTACTCACCTTGGTCAAATTAATGGTAATTTAGAAACAATTATAACAGCGACGAATAAAACAAATACTGAAATTGAAAAACTGACCAAGCACGCCGGGATCGCTAACAGTCATCGAAATAAAGCAAATGTTGTGGCTCAGTTGGCAGTAGTTGATCAACTGGATAAAAATCAATTTGATAAAGCAGTAGTAACTGAAACACAGATCAAAGCTGGAGATACACCAACTGTAGTACCAAAGAAAGATTTTGCGACTAATATACAGGAAAAAGTTGCCAGTATTGTTGATATCAACAGTGCAACGGCCGCTACTGGTATAATTATTGAAACAGCAGTAACAGCTACAACCGAAGGATTTAAATTGGCAACAGAAATAGTCTTAGATACTGCCGTTGGTAAAAAATTAGTTGAATATTACTATGAAGCTGAAATAGCTGTGACAAGTGTGTTTAGCAAACAAAGAGCCGATCGACTTCTTAGAGAAAACAACAATCGTATCGATCTGGCTAAAACTGGTGCTGTTGCAACTCCGCCGGTAGTACCTGGTTAATTATGAAAACTGCAAGAATTAATTCCGATGTAGACACAAAAGGCAATAGATTAGATTCCAATGGCAAAATTCCCTCAGTGTTTATTAACAATCAGCCCATAGCTTTACTCAATAGTTCAAATTCAAAAGGCTCAAAAATATTGTCTGGATCTCCTGATGTATATGCACAAAACGAAAAAGTTGCCAGAGTTAACGATGCCTTTGCTAGCGGTACCAAAATCAATACCGGAAGTGATAACGTTCTTACTAACTTGCCAAATCCTTAATCAATAAGGTTGACCTTTATTTTTAACCCCTGTACACTAGGTATAAGTACTTGGTACTTGCCTTAAAGGAGAAATATATGGCTACAAATAAATTCGCAGAATTCACTGCAATCATCGAAGCAATGGAAAATGATTTTGAGAAATTTTACGACAAGGAAGTTGGCGCGGCCGGAACTCGTGTTCGTAAGCATTGCCAAGATTTGGCTAAATTATGCAAAGACACACGTAACGATGTTACCGCAGTTAAGAACGCCCGTAAAGAAGTAAAATAATACTATAAATACTATATGGCATACAGCGATAAGGTCATTGACCATTATGAAAATCCCCGCAATGTAGGATCGTTTGCTAAAGATGATCCGACTATTGGAACGGGTATGGTCGGTGCCCCTGCCTGTGGCGATGTAATGAAGCTTCAAATTCGAGTAGAAGACGGAATCATTACAGATGCAAAATTTAAGACATATGGTTGCGGTTCAGCGATTGCGAGTAGTTCGTTAGTTACTGAATGGGTTAAGGGTAAAACACTTGACGAAGCGCAACAGATTAAAAACTCAGAGATTGCAGAAGAACTCGCCCTGCCTCCTGTCAAGATTCATTGCTCTATCCTGGCAGAAGATGCAATCAAGGCGGCTGTAAATGATTACCGTAACCGAAACAGCCACTAAAAAAATCAAACAGAATTTACAAAAGCGTGGCAAGGGCGTTGGCATACGTTTGGGTGTAAGGACTACCGGTTGTAGTGGATTAGCATACACTATCGAATATGTAGATGAATATACAGCAGAAGTTGGCGTAACTAATTATGCCCAAAAAGATTTTGTTGTATTAGTAGATGCTAAAAGCCTGGCCTATCTGAATGGCATAACAATGGATTGGGTCCGCAATGGACTCAATGAAGGATTTGATTTCATCAATCCAAACGAACGTGATCGCTGTGGGTGTGGCGAATCATTTAGAGTTTAAACCAAAAATACTTGACTTTAAGTGCAGATAGCTGTATAATACTAGCTAGTGTTATAACTTTTGGAGATTATTTTGAGTATGCATTTAGAAGGTCCGTGGCTCAATACCACAGGCAAGAAAAAAGGTAAAAAGAAATTCGCTAGTGCAGAACATGCCAGAAAAGCACGTGAGCAGGAAGAAAGCTGGAAAGAACTGCAAAAGCGTTGGGGCATTGAAGCAGAAGAAAAAAAGCGCAATCGTGCCATGACTGCCGAAGTTTGGAAGCCGGATAGCAAGCCATACAGTAGATACGGTACCGATGTCAAACATCCCAGCAGAGACACTGGCGGCGGCAATGCCACACTCAAGCCTCCAAAAGTTTACACAGGAACTATGGTAAAAGGCATTGCGACCATGCACAAAAGTAACGCTGTACCCGTCTTTAGCGACGAACAAGCAGTAGATATTAGTAAAATGCGCAGATAACCATTAAACTTATGTTTTTATACCGGCTATCATGGCATAACTATATATTGTACCTCAAAAGGTTTGGAGTACAAACAAGCAGTAGGCTTTTAACGCACAAGGAGATGTATCAGAGCCAATTAATAATGACGGGACTAGCGATTCCGTGATCCAGCGTAAAGGAGAAAATCATATGATACGCATTATCAAAACAGCAGTCTTTATATTAGCAATGGTGTTAGTAGGACTAGCAGGGGTTAAGGCAGTTAACTATAAACTGGACACCCTAAAAACAGCTCGCGAACAAGCGAGTCCAGTTACAGCAGAATTAAGACAGAAGCAACTAGACTGTCTAGCTCGTAACATATACCACGAAGCAGGCTACGAACCTTTTGAAGGCAAGGTCGCAGTTGCACAAGTTACAATCAACAGAGCAGAAAGCGGACAATTTCCCAGTGACATCTGCCAAGTTGTATATCAAAAGAATGTAGTATACGAAAAAGTACTTTGCCAGTTCAGCTGGTACTGTGCAGGCCCTAGTGCTAAAAAGCCTATGAATGGTCCGGTATATACAGAAAGTATGGAGGTAGCCAAAAAAGTGCTACTAGAAGGATTTAGATTGCCTTCAGTTAAAAATGCACTTTACTTCCATGGTGATTACATTAACCCCAAATGGGGCAAACAGCCCGTGGCCAAAATTGGTCGACACATTTTTTATAATTAGGAGATAACATGAATTTGACTATTCTTACAGAACGTATTAAAACTAACATCAGCGATCTTTTTAATTTAGATTTGTGGGTAAAAGCAGTTAAAGAACACGCACCGCATGTGAGTGCGGAAACAATGGGCTGGATAGCAGTTATTCTAATGCACCTAGCCACAATTCCAACTATGATAGCAGTACTTACAGGGCTAACTGAAAAAATGCCTCCTGTAGATTTAGTGCTATTTGTTTGGGCGGGCCTGTTTTGCTTGTTTATTAAAGCAACTATCCAGAAGGATCTATTAAATATTGTTACAATAGGATTTGGGTTCTTTGTGCAGGCCGCTTTGTTAGCACTTATTGTGTTCAAATAACTTGCTTTTAGCATAGCCCTAGTGTAGAATTACTCATTAGGGCTAATTGCTGATAAATATATGATATTAATAGGAGCATAATAATGCCATCAGGATTTCAAAACGACACAAACCAGCTACAAGCTGAAATGTACAGAGTTACTATCACAATGAGTAATACCACATATTACCCAACAGCTGACTCTGCAGACAACGGTGGTGTGACACCAAACAGCTGGGATGCTTTTGCTAGCCCGCCTTCATCATTGGCCAAGGGGCAAGCCAGAGCCAGAGGCAATATGCGCTTCCGCAACATCGTGAACCGTTTGACAGGTTTGGGTGATTGTCAAATTCGTGATATCACAATGGACAGTGCGGCCAGTGGAAACACAGAAGCCACAGCAGATACACAATCAACTAGAATTGATTTCACAGTGGCATACGATCGTCCGGCAATGATAGCATTAACTGGTACACTACAAGGTGCTACTGCATTGGGCAATGATGTCAACAGTGCCGCAATGGATACCACAGCCAAACGTATTGCCAACGAAATTGCATTAGGGATTCAAGCCACTACAACAGCAAACATGCGTGTTTACAACACCAGCGTATCTGGCGGCCAACAATTACCAATCAGTGTTACTGCAACTGGTATGACTGCCATACAAACATTGAGTACGGTGGCAGTTACATTAATCGACGAGTCAACTTTATTCAATTAAGGATCGGATGATTTTAGCGTACTTACTACTACTAACTGGCTTAACAATATCTGCGGTCGCAATCTACTATAGTGTAGTAGGTCTGACCGCAATATTTTCTGCCGCGGCGATCCCAATCATAATCATGGGATCGGCTCTAGAAGTAGGTAAACTTGTCTGCGCCTCTTGGCTCAAAGCCAACTGGACTCGTGCTCCTGCTTACATGAAGTACTATATGATTTCAGCAGTGGCCATTCTCATGCTGATCACCAGTATGGGTATCTTTGGATTCCTTTCCAAAGCACACAACGATCAAAACTTAGTGTCAGGTGATGTTCAAAGCAAGATTGCCATTTACGACGAAAAGATCAAAACAAGCAAAGACAATATAGATGCAAACCGTAAAGCTCTTAAACAGATGGATGAAGCTGTGGACCAAGTCATGGGCCGAAGCAGTGACGAAAAGGGTGCCGAGAAAGCAGTTCAAATTAGACGTAGTCAGCAGAAAGAACGTGCAAGGCTTCAGTCTGAGATCGCGTCCGAACAGAAAACTATTGCCGCAGTTAGCCAAGAGCGTGCTCCAATCGCGGCAGAAGTACGCAAGGTTGAGGCAGAAGTTGGCCCAATAAAATACATTGCCAAATTTATATACGGTGAACATGGCGCAGATGAGAACATGTTGGAAAAAGCAGTAACATGGATTATTGTACTCATTGTAGTTGTGTTTGATCCCTTAGCAGTTATTATGTTACTGGCCGCACAAATGACATTTGGTTGGAAACGTGAAGACTCAGAACCTATTAAGGCTGTGAGTATTAATGACTTTGTGCCGCAACCTACAGAACACATTCCTAACGAAGAAATATCAGAACCTGAAATCAAGTATACTGTTTTGGACGACCATCACGAACCAGACTATCCGGAAGTCACATGGCCGTTTCCAACAACAGCAGATCAAACTACAAATATTAATCAAACTGAGGCACCAAGCGAAACGCCTGTTACAGCACTAGGAGGTGATATAACTGGACAGGAATCGTCAGATCAAGAAATTCCACAGCCAATAGAGCAATGGAACGCCATGATTGCAGAGGCAGAAGCAGAGGCAAATAAAGAGATAGTCGAGAAGGAAGCTCGTAAATATCAAATACTTCCTGAACTTGTTGAACATACCAACGAGCGAAATAAGCCTGATCTTACAGAAGTTATTGAGTCCGACGAATCAAAAAAAAAGACTTACATGATGAAGGCACCAGACGGAACCGTCCAGATCAAAAACCGTTAATAAGTAACGATTATGTACAGAACGCAGAACAAGGCACTGGTACATTATGGGCAAGGATTAATCAGGCAACTAATTTTAAACCACGCGATCAACTATACAGTGCATATGGTTCGGATCAATTTAGAACTTTAAATATAGACGAGGCTACAGACCCTGAACTTTATAAATTTGTTGAACATATAAAGAATGTTGGTCCAAAATTTTATGGATACCCCATAGAACAATTAGAATATTTTGCAAGAAGGATATATGAGCTTAGGAAAGATTAATTTGATAACACCACCAGATAAGCTGTTCAATATGAACTTGGGTTATCTTTTGGTAAAACCAAGTGTGCATGTTAAACAACAATTTCAAACTATATTAAGTCACAATATAGAAGAAATTAATGTATTCATCTATGATGAAAACGAGCACGATATTGATTGGTTGCTAAGTGTAGCCAACCAATGTGATGTTACTATAATAGATGTTGATAATTGTGATCCAATTACTCAAAAGTTTATCACTTATTTGTTAGCCCAGCCAAATACACACTATATAACTAACGACGAGATTACTCCTTATGGTTTAATCAACAAAAACAGAATTTACAATTTGGACTGGATTGTACAGCAAATGCACGACGACAACGAAGAGGATGAAACTGATGAGTAGAGAAAAGCGGTATGATGGTAATCGTGTTACTGTCAAAGATAATGAAAACATAACACAAGCACTTCGCCGATTTAAACGTAAGATTGAAGACAGTGGTCTTTTGGATACACTCCGTAAAAAAGAGTTTTATGAAAAGCCAACTACTGAACGTAAACGTAAGAAATCGGCCGCGATAAATCGATATAAAAAGAAGCTGGAAAAAGAGCAATTACCTAAGAAAATGTATTGACGTAGACCATAGTATCTGTTATAATTTAAGTTCACAATAAAGAAAGAATTTAAATGGCCAATACGGATATTATGATTGACTTGGAAACGCTAGCAACTTCAACTGATGCTACAATTCTAACAATTGGTGCTGTAAAGTTTGACCCGTTTGGGAAAGACATCGAAGAACCCGCAATGGATTCTTTCTATGTTAGAGTAGATTTGGATAGCTGTGACGAACTTGGACTTGCAGTGAACGATGATACTATAGCATGGTGGGCTAACCAAAGTCAAGAAGCACAAGATGAGGCCTTCAGTACTGAAGGCCGTATTCACATACGTGACGCAATGGAAAAACTTTATAAGTTTTGTTGGGGCGCAAAGCGTGTTTGGGCCAACGGTGCTTGCTTTGATATTCCAATTTGTGAAACAGCATATCGTAAACTCAACAAAGCAATTCCATGGAGTTTTTGGCAGATCCGCGATGTGCGTACTGCTTTTGACTTAGGCATTGATCCTAAGCGTCCCACAGTAACAGCACACCACGCATTACAAGATGCTTACAACCAAGCAGTTGGTATTCAAAATGTTTATACACTTTTGCGTAGCAGTACGACAAGAGAAGGTAACTACATTACACCTTTTAAAAATGAAAGATAACATGCATTATACAAATACAGACAATCCAATTGATTTTCCAAAAGATCCTATGAACGCACAAACTAAAGAAGTAATGGACATTCTCCAAGAAGAATGTGCAGAAGTTATTCAAGCGGTAAGTAAAATCAGCCGCTTTGGACTTGATAATCTTAAGCCAGGTAAACCCAAAACTAATAGAGAACATTTGGAAGAAGAGCTTGGTGATTTACAAGCAATGGTAGAAATCCTACAAGAGCTTGATATTGTAAGCTGGACTAATATTGAACGTGCGGCTGAAGCCAAACGTGAAAAACTTAAAATCTGGTCCAATATCTTTAAAACAGAGAACGTCTGAGATAAATAAATTTGTAGAGCGCCGTAAGGGCCTACATATTCTTGCTTAATTAAAGGAGAACAATATGAGCAAAATCATCGGTATCGACTTAGGTACAACAAATAGCTGTGTAGCAATCCTAGAAAATGGAGTTGCCAAAGTAATTGAAAACAGCGAAGGTGCTAGAACAACACCATCAATCGTGGCTTACACCAAAGACGAGATTCTCGTTGGTGCAACAGCTAAACGACAAGCAGTAACAAACCCCAAAAATACAATCTATGCAAGCAAGCGTCTTATTGGACGTAAGTTTGAAGAAAAAGAAGTGCAGAAAGACATTGGCCTAATGCCTTACGGTATTGTCAAAGCTGAAAACGGCGATGCATGGATTGAAGCAAATGGCGAGAAATTAGCGCCACAACAAGTGTCGGCTGAAGTACTTCGCAAAATGAAAAAGACCGCTGAAGACTATCTCGGTCACGAAGTAACACAAGCAGTTATTACAGTACCTGCATATTTTAATGATAGTCAACGCCAAGCAACCAAAGACGCCGGACGCATTGCAGGCCTAGAAGTTCTGCGCATTATCAACGAGCCAACAGCGGCCGCACTGGCATATGGTGTGGACAAACAAGACAAGAAGGATCGCAAGATTGCGGTATACGACTTGGGTGGTGGTACATTTGATATTTCAATTATTGAAATTGCCAACATTGATGGCGACAAACAAATTGAAGTACTATCCACAAACGGCGACACATTCCTTGGCGGTGAAGACTTTGACCAAGCCATTATGGATCACTTGGTTGCTGTGTTCAAGAAAGAAAGCGGCATCGATCTTAAACAAGACATGTTGGCCCTACAGCGTTTGAAAGACTCAGCTGAAAAGGCCAAGATCGAATTGTCCAGCGCGGCCAGTACAGATGTCAACTTGCCATACATTACAGCAGATGCAAGTGGTCCTAAACACTTGAACGTTAAACTTACTCGTGCTAAGTTTGAACAAATGGTCGAAGACTTGATTACTCGTTCGATTGAGCCATGCAAGACAGCTATGGCAGATGCTAATGTAACAGCCGCAGACATTGACGAAGTTATCCTAGTGGGTGGACAAACACGTATGCCTAAAGTACAAGCCGCAGTTGAGAAACTGTTTGGCAAGGCTCCACGTAAAGACGTTAACCCGGACGAAGCAGTGGCCGCAGGTGCCGCAGTACAAGGTGCTGTACTAGCAGGCGATAAGACTGACGTGCTATTGCTAGACGTTACTCCATTGAGCTTAGGCATTGAAACAATGGGCGGAGTGTTCACCAAAGTTATTCAAAAGAACACAACTATTCCAACCAAAGCCAGCCAAACATTCAGCACTGCTGAAGACAATCAACCAGCTGTAACTATCAAAGTTGGACAAGGCGAACGTGAACTATTCAAGTTTAATAAGATTCTAGGCGAGTTTAATCTTGACGGCATTGCACCAGCACCACGCGGCATGCCACAAGTTGAAGTTACCTTTGACATTGATGCAAATGGTATCATGCATATCAGTGCTAAGGACAAAGGCACTGGTAAGGAAAATAAGATTACTATTAAATCCGATAGCGGTTTAACAGAAGCTGAAATCCAACGCATGGTACAAGAAGCTGAACAAAATGCAGAGTCTGATAAGAAAGCCAAAGAGCTTATCGAAGCACGTAATCAAGCTGATGGTGCTACTCATAGCTTTAAGAAAGACTTTGAAGAAGTTAAAGAACAATTGACCGAAGAAGAAAAGACTGCCGTCGAAACTGCACTTAAAGGTGTAGACGATGCAGTTGTTGGAGAAGATCCAGAAGCTATTCAAAAGTCAGTACAGAATCTTTTTGAATCAGGCAAGCCTGTATTTGAAAAGAAACAGGCCGCAGAGGCCGCAAAGAATGCCGCACCAGCTGACCAACCTGCCGAAGGTCAAACAGTGGATGCGAGCTTCACAGAAGTTGACACACCCACACAGAAGTAATATAATACAAACATACAGGACGCCTAAATGGGTCCTGTAAAGTTCTTGCTTAATAAAGGAGACTAACATGCAACTAAGAACTATTGACACTGCCGCTTTGGCACAACTAAGTAAAGCACTAGTAGGATTTGATCGTTATTTTAACGTACCAAGTCATGTAAACGGAAACTACCCTCCACATAACATTGTGAAGTATGATGATACACACTATGGAATTGAAGTGGCGGTTGCTGGTTTTAGCAAAGATGAAATTACTGTAGAAATTGATCAAGATCAATTGTTAATTACAGGTAAGAAATTTGCTAATACAGACACAGTGGAATACTTACATCGTGGCTTAGCCGCTCGTGACTTTGAACAACAATTTACTCTAGCTGAGTATATGGAAGTTCGAGGTGCAGAAGTTAAGGACGGTATGCTTAAAATTGAAATCGAGCGTATTGTTCCTGAAGCTCTTAAACCACGTCAAATCACAATTAAATAAAGTAAATAACAGTGGAAGAGGCAACTCTTCCACTAACCCGGAGAACTAAAATGGCAGGCACTGATATCCAACTAGACGAAAAAATTAAGGTTACTGTACAAGAACCTAAACGTTGGAAAGTCATAGTACTTAATGACGACGCAACTCCTATGGATTTTGTAGTTGGCGTACTGGTAGAGATTTTCAAGCATACTGAAAATACTGCTAGAGATATAATGATCACTGTACACGAGCAAGGCGCTGGCATTGCAGGAGTATACAGTTTTGAAATTGCTGAAGCAAAGGCTGTTGAGTCAACTCAACTTGCTAGAACCAACGGGTTTCCATTACAAATTAAATTGGAAGAAGAATGAGCTTAAAAGACTTAACATGGGAACATCACAAATACGCTGAAACACGCCCGTTTGTTAAAGTATTATTTTCAGGTAAGATTACACCAGAAGCATACGCTACATACTTGTTTAATCAACATAGATGCTACGACTTGTTAGAAGCTATGGCAATGATGCATGGCTTGATGAATGACTATCCTGCTATTCGTAGAGCTCCTGCTATTCATGCAGACTTTTTAGAGCTATGGACAGATAAAGAAAAACTACCAAATCAAGTTCCAACAGTACAACGCTATCATGATCATTTAATGGCTATTAAAGATGATCCTAAAAAATTGCTGGCCCACCTGTATGTTAGACACTTTGGAGATCTATCCGGCGGGCAAATGATTGCCAAACGTGTTCCTGGCGCAGGCAAGTATTATCAGTTTGACGGAGATCCAGTTGAAATTAAAAACTTGCTTCGTGCTAAACTGGATGACAGTCTAGCAGAAGAAGCGGCTGTATGCTTTAAATTTGCGGCAGATATGTTTGACGACTTAGAAAAGGAAGTCAATGAGTAAAGTCTGGGATACACTAATAGGTATACAGCAGTTATTAGAAGAAAGTTTTGATGCCACTGGCACAGAAACATTCGAGCCCGGCATGGATCGATTCAATCAACCCGGTTGGGTTAACAGAGTTTGGACAAGTGAAGCATATCGCAGGGCACACGTTGATGTTGTGGATGCCCGTGAATCAAAAGGACTTTGGATGATGCACTGTTGCATTTTCCCACACACTCATAATCCTGCTCCAATATACGGCTTTGATGTTATTGCTGGTAAGAACAAAATTACCGGCTGTTTTCATGATTATTCAAAAGCGGGCGATGCTGATCACCCGATGATGTCTTGGTTTGCAGATGAAGTAGCCAAACTAGAATGGCGCAGAGAACGTGCCCTTCCTGAGTGGGCTACTAACATATTCAGCGGTAGTATGGTAGCCGCGGCCAATGTACAAGATGAAGCAGAACTGGAACAAATTACAAATCTAGCTAAAACCACTGTAGCACACTATCTAAGCACAGTAGCTGAAACTAACAATACAGCAATAGATACTACACAAGCACAGAATTACTACGCACAAAATCAAAAGTGTAACCCCCATACACCGCGTGTAATGGTCAGTTTAGGGCTTAGTGAGGAAGATGTCCAGCATTTCATACAAGAATGCCTGTTCCCTGAAATAGTATAAATATTACACTATGCGTGTAATTGACATTTTAACCGAATCATTTTTAACCGAAGCCGCCAAACTAAAAAAAGCGGATTTCTATCTCCGAGATCGTTTAGCCTCACTTATCAAAAGACTTATTAAAAAAGACAACTTTTTAAAAGTTGACGGTTCCTACGTTAAGATTAAGGCAAGCGGAGCAGAAATTGCCAATCTTAAAAGATTATATAGTTCTAACTATGATGGCAAAGGTGTTGCAATTGATAAATCATTATTTCCTGCTACTCTTGGCGGTGTTGTCCTTTCTCAGCTAGTTAAAACAAACGATTTAGGCGGTAAGTCAGTTAGTGCAGAAGGCGAAGAATCTATTGGCAATCTTGGCCCTACAGTTGAAGCATTAAAGTCCATGGCTATCTTTGCCAAGTTAATTGCACGAAAAAAATCTGAAATAACCCCAGCAGATGTAATTAAAATTGGCAAGCTACTAAAGACCCGCGAAAACATTGTTAATGTGGTTAATCCTGATACCGGAGTAGCAAGTAAAACTCCAACCTCAGTCGCAGAATATAGCAAAACTATTGACGATATAAGACAACCACCCGAAGGCGGAATCAAAGATAAAATATCTATTAAAATTAATGTAAGTACTCCAAGTTTTAATAGAGCTGTTGAAGTTAATGAAGATGATAAAAAAGCATGGGGAACATTGCAAGGCATTGTAACTTATGTTAATACTGAAGGCGACTTAGGACGTTATAGTAGATTCTTTGCCAACAATGTTAAACGTGACCCAATCCATATTGCAGTGGTTGGGCTAAGTGGAGCAAAGACAGATATTAAAACTGTTTACGATGACGGCGTTAAACGATTTGACAAAGAAGGCAATGCAATAGAACGTACATTACCGCACTTAAATATGAGTATTAAAGCGGGTAGTGACATGTATGACCAAGCAAGCGGTAATACATTAGAAGGTACTTTTAAATTCTTTAATATTTTAGGATTATCAGATGCACAGGCTAATAGTGCAATTGAAGCAACTAAATTTATGGAAAAGCCACGTAAAAAGAAAGGCGATGCTGATGAACCGAGAGCAGTCCTAGATGCACGTAAGGCGGCCGTAAGACAAATGTATGCAATCGCGGCGCAAGAATTAGACAACGAAATTAGCAGTATGACTGATAAAGAAGAAGGTAGTTTTATACATAGATTGTTAATGAAACTTACAAATTCTATCCAAGGTAAAGGACGTTTATTATACGTTAACTTTGACCCTAAAGGAAATTATTATAAGTTAAATCCACAACAAATTATTCAGTTGGCTAAATTTGTTGACTTAGGTGTATATTTTGATCCAAAGTCTAAAACTGAACCGCATTTGTATATCAAAGATATGAAGTCTGGAAAAAGTATTTTCCATGTACGTCCTGCTATTTTAAAATCTGGACGCATTACTCATACATTTGAATTAGATCACTTACTAGATTTAGTTAAAAACCGCACCAACAACCAACCAGAGGCACCGGTAACTGCTACTACAGATACTACTCCGGTAGTACCTAAAGATACTGTAACACCAGCAACAAAAGTCAAACCAAAACCTCGCGCACCAGAGATTAACACTAGCACCAATACTGATCCTAATCAATCATTAGATAATCCCGCTGTTCCTAACAGCACAAATCCAAACGATCACCTCCCGTTTACATCATAGTAATCTACGCACTTATTCTCCGCTAGTTTAATAATTTCATTATTAGTAGTAAATACTAATAAGGAATACAGCGGGAGCGAATCGTCATGTCCAAACCAAGAGTAATAGCATTACTAGCACTATTGCCACTAACATTTCTGGCACCCGTAACTTCTGCTGAGCTAATACACAACTTTCAAAGCCCAGCCTTTATACCAGGCAATGGATTTAGTCAGCACGTTCTCACTATTCACCAGTTAGAAGAAGCCAAGAAAAAAGAAATCAAAGCAGAAGAACTTGCGGCCATCGCCAAAGCAGAAACTGCGGCTAAAAGCACCAACCTAGCCAAATTTCTAGTCAACGTGGAAGCACGTATCTACGCACAATTATCCAAACAGTTAGCGGATCAGATGTTTACCGAAGGCAGTGCCACAAGTGGTACTATGAATTTTCAAGGTAGCACAATCAGTTGGGTCAAATCAGCCACTGATGTTACATTGACCATACTTGACGCTAACGGTGGTCGAACAGAAATTACTGTACCAATAGCGAGCTTTGCCTTCTAATGAAAAGATTTATTTTATCATTTGTAATAGCAACAGCATTGTCTGGATGTGCCCATGTGCAGATGGAGTCAGGTAAGGAAGAACCAGTGGCTCTACAACCTAGAGAAAGTTTAACCACTAAGATACCAGAATTAGATGGGCCTGCCATTACCATTGCCGTGTACGGGTTCCAGGACAAAACAGGACAAATGAAACCTAACGACAAGTTGGCGGTGTTTAGTAAAGCAGTGACACAGGGTGCTGAAGTATTCCTAATCAAAAGTCTACAAGATTCAAAGAATTGGTTTAAGGTAGTCGAGCGTGTTGGATTAGACAACTTGATCAAAGAACGCCAACTAATACGCAACCAAAGAGAAGTGTACGAAGGTAAGGATGCTAGACCACTTAAACCAATGACAGTGGCAGGTGTAATGATAGAAGGTGGTATCATTGGCTATGACAGCAATATAAGATCAGGCGGCAATGGTGCTAGATTTTTGGGCATTGGCGGCAGTCAACAATATCGTGTAGATGAGATAGTGATCTCCATGAGATTGATTAGTGTTAATTCAGGCGAAGTATTGTTGACCACAGCAGTAAGTAAGACTATTTTTAGTACACAACACAACGTTGGTGTATTACGTTTTGTAGACGCAGGAACTAAAGCACTAGAATTAGAAAATGGCGTGGCCATGAATGAGCCTACTACTTATGCTGTGCGAGTGGCCATCGAACAGGCTGTTTACGATATGATTGTTGAAGGCGAAAAGAAAGGCATTTGGAGATATAAAAAACCTGCACAAGCAGTAGTAAAAGAAGAAATTAAAGTAGAGGAGAAGAAAGATGTCGTGGTTCAACCGCAAGCCATCACCGAAACCAAAGCCGAAGCCGTACCCAGTACCCCCTCTGAAGTAAAAGAGTTAGAAGCATTACCAAACGAAGTGGTATTAAAAGAAGCTCAATACATCTATAAAGAGCGGGATGAAAAGAGTATAAAGATTTGGCAGTTTAAGAAAGGCACAGTTGTTACAATCGTAGGTAGCGAAAACGATTGGATAGAAGTAAGAGACACTGAAAAGCGTAAAGGTTTTATCAAGAAGGATGTACTTATTGGTAAACAGCAGTAGTAGTACGCGGTGTTGATTTTTCAACAGTGTAAATTTTTTTACACCTTAGAGTAACGAAAAAATAACAGCGGAGTATTATTAAGTGGTAGATGTATTTAAATAAAAAGGTGGCAATAACAATAATGGCCAATGGCCAAGGAGCGATGCGGGGCATAAACTAAGCGTTTGTAAACAATTACAAACAAACTGTTCAACCCAAATCTAGAGAATTATGAACAAAAGTTTAAAAGGCGGTGGCAAGTTGTCGAGAAAAATACTTGCAATACTAATGACATCTGGAATGCTGTCATCGGGAGCGTGGGCCAACGATGTTTATGTTGAGCAAATTGGTGATAATGCTATTGTTTCCATAACACAAACTGGCGCTGGCAACCTTGTTAATGGTAACGTCGGTGGAACAGGTAATACCACTGATGCCGCACTAATTTTGGGCGATTTCAATGATGTGACTATAAGTCAGATAGGCTCTGGTAATAGTATCAGCATGATTATTAATAATGCCGCTAATGGAACTGGTGCTACTGTAGTTGTATCAGCGGACGGCAACAGCAACACTCAAACCATTGGATGTGGCACAGCATTAAGTTCTAGTTGTAATGCCAGTATTATTAGATCAGAGATCACAGGCAACAGTAACAATACAGTACAGATGTTAAGTGGAGGTGTTGTAAAAAGCACAATCGCTATCAACGGAAACTATAACAATGTAACACATACCGCAAGTGGTGTAGGACTACATTCAGGTGAAATCACAGTTTCTGGTAGCGGCACATCGGGTGCGGCCAATGCAGTAACACTAACACAAAGCGGAGCAACAACCAAAAATGCAGTTATTACCAGCAACGGTGCTAATAATAATATTAACGTTACTCAGTCCGGTAATTAGTAATGCTGGTGTAGGTAAAGTTACTGAACAGACAGGCCCAACAGAGATACTACGTGAAAAGAAGAGCATACCTTCAAGCATAAACACAGGTGTAGAAATGAATGATACGGTCAGTACTGCCCGAGGCAAGGCAGAACTGACCTTTGACGATAAGACCACAGTCAAACTCACAGAACACAGCAAACTGATCATAGATGATTTTGTTTATGATCCAAAGAAAGGCACAGGTAAACTGGCTTTAAATATGGCCATGGGCACTGCTCGCTATGCCAGCGGGCAAATTGCCAAGAATAACCCACAACAGGTCGCAATAAAAACTCCCACAGCAACTATTGCGGTAAGAGGTACAGACTTTTCAATGACAGTGGATGAACTTGGACGTAGCCTAGTAATACTGTTGCCAAGTTGTGACAGCAAGGGCTGTGTAACTGGCGCCATCGAAGTCAGCAATCTAGCAGGTGTAGTGTTGTTAGATGTACCATATCAGGCAACACTGGTATCTTCTGCTAGTTCGCCGCCAACTCAGCCTGCTATAGTCAAACTGGATCAAGCCAATATCAATAACATGTTGATCATCAGCAGACCTCCAGAAGTACAGGAAGACACACATGCTGGTACTGCTAAGAAAGAAAAAGGCATACTAGACTTTAATGCCTTAGACGTTGACCTGTTGAAATTTTCAGCATTGGATAACAACAAGTTGGACAATAATAAAGAACTGGATCGAAATGATCTCGACACTGACTTGTTAGCTTACAACGCATTAAGTGAATTAGATAGACAGAACGCAAGTTTATTAAGCAATGAAATGGACATACCAGTGTTACCAGGATACAATGCTAACAAATCTCTAGGACTACTGTATTACTTTAACGATGATGCCAGCAAAGTAACCCTGTACAAAGCAGGCACACACAACGCTACAGCAACATTTGATACAACTAGAAGTGCTACATTTACACTAGTACAAGACGGGCAAACTATCATTCAGAATGTAAATAAAGGTAGCACTAGTACATTAACTATTACACAACGATAAATTATGTATTCAACACAACGACAAATAGAATATGAAAAGCAACGAGTTAAAGAACGTGAAGCAGAACAACGAGCTAAACTCATACAGGGCATGATCTTAGCACCTGTTTTTCTACTAGGATGGTTTCCTATAGTTTGGATCTTAAGTAAAATCATCAAGTAAAAACAGCATAAATATGTTATGCTAAAAAAAATCCTATTAAGCCCTTGGACTGCACTACTAACACTAGCGTTGGTAGTGGGCATACGTGTAGCAGATCCTTCATTCGTTGAAAGCGTAAGACTACGTTACTTTGACACACTAGTTACACAACCAAGAGCTGTTC